>Ga0247727_10000571_pt1 | contig 90202 bp, 83 predicted proteins | sample WisWelCaveWW1625_FD_202498 | JGI IMG/M metagenome (GOLD analysis project Ga0247727, IMG submission 202498) | Biofilm microbial communities from Wishing Well Cave, Virginia, United States - WW16-25 | ecosystem: Environmental > Aquatic > Deep subsurface > Groundwater > Cave microbial mat | place... | reverse complement strand
CCACCACCGAGTCCGAAAGATGAATTGACATGCCCAGACTGAAGCAAATCCGCGAACGGTGCGCCAGCAAATTTCCCTTAAACCCTTAACCTCTAATCCGCTCTGCTACTCCTTGGCTACCGCCCTGCCGCCACGCCCAGGCTCGCCTGGAATTTGTTCGCCGCCGCCATCCGATCCGGGTAAGCTGCGGTGATGACTTTGGCCGCAACTTTTCCCGCCACCGGCGGTTTCATTGCCCACAGGACGAGATGACGACGACCCCTCCGCAGGCCGCCCGCGAAGTCTATCAGAAGATCACCGCGAACATCAGCCGGGTCATGCAGGGCCAGGCCGGTGCGACGCGCAGTCTGCTCGCTGCGCTGGCCAGCGGCGGCCACGTGCTGCTTGAGGATTTTCCCGGCACCGGCAAGACCACGCTGGCCAAGGCGCTCGCCCGCTCGATTGACGCCCGGTTCAAGCGGGTCCAGTTTACGCCCGATCTGCTGCCCTCGGACATCCTCGGCGTCTCGATCTTCAACCAGCGCGAGCAACAGTTCTTTTTTCACGAAGGCCCGATCTTCACGAGCATCCTGCTGGCCGACGAAATCAACCGCGCCTCGCCGCGCACGCAGTCCGCACTGCTCGAGGCCATGGGCGAAAGCCAGGTGAGCGTGGATGGCGAACGGCGCAATCTCTCCGAGCTGTTCTTCGTCGTCGCCACGCAGAACCCGGTTGAATTTCGCGGCACTTATCCGCTGCCCGAGGCGCAGATGGACCGGTTCGCGATGCAGTTCACGCTCGGTTACGTGCGGCCCGGCGAGGAGGTCACGATCCTCACCGCGCAGCAAACCCATCATCCGCTCGACGAGTTGAAGCCGTGCGCGACGCTGGAGGAGGTGCTGGCGCTCAAGCGCACCGCCCAGGACGTGCGCATCAGCGAAGAGTTGAAGCGCTACGTCGTGGAGATCGCCGGCGCCACGCGGGCGGCGGGCGGTGTGCAACTCGGCGCCAGCCCGCGCGCTTCGATCGCGCTGATGAAAGCGGCCCAGGCCCTGGCGTTATTCGACGGCCTGGAATTCGTGACACCCGAACACATTCAGGAACTGGCCGTGCCGGTGATCGCCCACCGGCTCGTGATGGAGCCGCAGGCGCGCTTCAGTGGACTCACCGCGCGCGGGGTCGTCGAGGACGTGGTGAAAAAGATCAAAGTGCCGGCGTGATGAACTCGTGTCGCGTGTTGTGTGTTTCGTCGGGCAACCGGGGAAGTCCCCTTGATGCTTGACTCCACCCGCAAAACGCAACCCGTTTTAGGCTGATGAGCTTCATTTTCCGACCGCTCTACTGGTTTTATCGCGTGCTTTCGGGCCTGCGATATTGGGCGCTGCGGCGGTTCACGCGGGCAGGACTGGCGGTTGTGGCGGCGGTGGCGGTCGCCTCCGTGCTCGGCCTCGATCCCGAGAATTCCGTCGGCTACCAGGGTTTCACGTTGCTGTGCGGCCTGGTGCTGGTGGCGATGCTGTTCGGCTTCCGGTTCAAGCCGCGCTTCATGGCAGAACGGCTGCTGCCGCGCTTCGGCACGGCCGGCAGGCCGTTCACGTATCGCGTCACCGTGCGGAATCTCACCGCGAGGACGCAGACCGGCCTGGCGTTGCTGGAATCGCTCGCCGATCCGCGACCCACGTTCCAGCAGTGGCGGGACTTCAAGCTGGACGAGGACAGGCACGTTCGTCCGTTCAGGTTCAGCGAACGCCGCTTCGGCAATCCCTTCCGGCGGGTCGCCGTCCGCGAAGGAGCGCTGCCGCCCGTGCCACCGAAGCAACAGGTGGAGATTGCGCTCGAACTGACCCCGCTGCGGCGCGGCCTCGTGCGGTTCGCAGGCGTGACCCTGGCGCGGCCCGATCCGCTCGGATTGTTTCGCGCGCTGCAAAGAATCCCGCTGCCGCAGTCCGTCCTGATCCTGCCCCGGCGCTATCCGCTGCCGCCGATCCCGCTGCCTGGCGCGATGAAATACCAGCAGGGCGGCGTGGCGCTGGCGGCGAACATCGGGCAGAGCGACGAGTTCGTGTCGCTGCGGGATTACAAGCGCGGCGATCCGCCGCGGCACATCCATTGGCGGAGCTGGGCGCGGACGGGCAAACCGATCGTGAAGGAGTTCGAGGATGAATTCTTTGTGCGTCACGCGCTGGTGCTGGACACCTTCACGGAGCGGCCCCACAGCGAGGCCTTCGAGGAGGCGGTGTCCGTGGCGGCGTCCTTTGCCTGCACGGCGCTCACGCAGGAATCGCTGCTGGACCTGATGTTCGTGGGGCCGGAGGCGTATTGTTTCACCGCAGGCCGCGGTCTGGCGCACGCCGACCAGATGCTGGAAGTGCTGGCGTCGGTGCAGCCGTGCCGCGAACGGACGTTCGAGGTGTTGGAGTCGCTCGTCATGAACCACGTGAGCGCGGTGAGCGGCTGCATTTGCGTGTTGCTCGCCTGGGATGAACCGCGCCGGCGGTTCGTGGAAAAGCTCAAGATGCTCGGGTTGCCGGTCCTCGTACTCGTGATCCGCGCACCCGGCGACGCGAGTTCGCTCGAACCCGGACCGATGCGCGACGCGCCACAGCACTTGCGCGCGCTCGAAATCGGGCGCATAGAAGAACAACTGGCCTCACTGGCGTGAGGAAATCCGAAATCCGAATGTCGAAATCCGAAACAAATCCGAAATCCGAAAACCGAAGCTGCAAACACCCTGGCGGCTTTTCGGCCTTCGGCCTTCGGGTTTCACTCGGATTTCGGATTTCGGCCTTCGGATTTTTCAAGAGATGAAGCCTCCTCCCTTCCTGCTCGGCGCGGCGCTGGTTTTCTGGGGCTGGCAATCGGACTTCCTGCTCCCGGGCCTGCTGATGGGATTGATCCTGGAATGCGCGCGGGTGGTGCGCCTGCGGTGGGAGTTCTCCGATGAAGACTTCAGCCGCGTGTGGACGTTTTGCGCGCTGCTGTTCCTGGGCGTCGGCGTCTATGCGTTCACCGCGAACGAGGGGCTTTCGAACTTCGGCGGGTTGCTTTCGAATCCCGATCTCCGCACCCAGCGCAACGCGGGCGTGTCCACGGCGCGCACCGCGGCGGCGATGTTCCGCTGGCTGCCGATGATTTTTTTCCCGTTCATCGCGGCCCAGTACTTCAGCACGCGCGGGAACATTCCGCTGGCGACCATCTCGCTCATCCTGCGCCGACGGTGGAAGCGGGCGAAAAAACTGGGCCAGCCGCCGCCGCCCGCGCGGGATGTGAACGCCGCCTATCCCTTTTTCGCCGGCACGCTGCTGGCGGCGAGCGTCCATCCGTCGGAGGACGTGACGTTTTTCTGGGGCTTGTGCGCGCTGACGGCGTGGGCGCTCTGGGCGCAGCGCTCGCGGCGCTACGCGTTCACGATCTGGCTGGGGACGCTGGCCCTGGCCGTGGTGCTGGGCTACTTCGGCCAGCGCGGCATCGGGCAGTTGCAACGGTTTGTCGGCGGCTTGAATCCCACCTGGTTCCTCCGGTTTTCGCGCCGCAGTTTTGACCCGGCCCAGGCCCGGACCGCGCTGGGCCAGATCGGCGAAGTCAAGACCTCTGGACGCATCGTGATCCGGATCGAGCCGCGGGAGGGCGCGAAGGTGCCGAATTATTTGCGCGAGGCCAGCTACCGGCGTTACGGACAGCGGCAGTCTTTTCTCCCGTCCTGGCTGGCGGGGAGTTCGCGCGACGACGTCGAAGGGGTGCGGGAGGAGGTCTTGAACAGCGGCAACTGGAATCTGCTGAACCCGAAGACCAACAGTTCCACGGTTGAGGTCGCCTGCTATCTCGACGGCTGGCGCAACGGCTCGCCCGCCGGATTGCTGCCGCTGCCCGGCGGCACCTGGCGGCTGGAAAAACTCCCCGCCTACGTGCTTTCCAAGAACACCGCCGGCAGCCTCGTCGCCGAAGGCCCGGGGCTGGTCGTGTTCGACGCGCTCTTCGGGCCGGGCGCGACGATAGACTCGCCGCCGGGGACCGGCTCGACCAACGCCAACCGCACTTTCGGACCGCCGCCCGAAGTCCCCGCCACATCGTCGCGCGACCGGCGCACGCCCGGGGAGCGCGGCGGACCGCCCTTTTTCCGGTTTGCCACCACGAACGAAGACCTCGACGTGCCGATGCGGGAAGCCCCGGCGCTCGACGCGGTCATTCAGGAACTGCAACTGGCTGGCCGCGAACCGCGCGAGGTGTTGCACGCCGTGGCCGCGTTCTTCGCGGAAAAGTTTTCCTACAGCACGTGGGAGCCGGGCAATGTCATCGAACGCCCCGCAACGACCAACGACACCCCGTTGAGCCGCTTCCTGCTCAAGACCCGCAGCGGCCATTGCGAATACTTCGCCACGGCGACGGTCTTGTTGTTGCGCCGGCTCGGCATCCCGGCGCGTTACGCAGTGGGCTACGCGGTCCACGAGGCCTCGGGCAGCGGCTACGTCGTGCGGCTGCGCGACGCCCACGCCTGGACGCTCGTGTGGGACAAGGATCGGAAGACCTGGTTCGACTTTGAAACCACGCCCGCGTCGTGGGTCGAGGCGGAAGCGAAACGCGCGTCGGCGACGCAGTGGCTCTCGGACGCGTGGTCGCGGCTGGCGTTCGAGTTCGCCAGACTGCGCTGGGGACAAAGCCGCGTGCGCGAGTACATCCTGCTGGGTCTCGTGCCCGTGCTCGCGCTGCTGCTCTACCAGATCGTGTTCCGGCGCCGGCGGCGGCGCGGCACAGTTGGCGACGCGGACGAATTCACCGACTGGCCCGGGCTGGATTCGGAATTTTATCAACTGGAAAAGCAACTCGCCGAACACGGCGTGCCGCGCGCCGAGAGCGAACCGTTGAACGAATGGCTGGAACGGGTGCTGGCAACGCCCGAACTCGTGGAACTGCGCGCGCCGCTTGGGGAGTTGCTGCGGCTGCACTACCGCTACCGATTTGATCCACTGGGCTTGAGCGAGGCGGATCGCCACTCGTTGAAGCGCGATGCGCGGGAATGTCTGGAAAAAGTGGCAATCGCGGAGAATGCCGTAGCGGCCGGAAAATGAAACCGATTTGCCACCTTGGTCGGCAAAGGTTCGGGCGTCATTTCATGACAGTCGCCATGTCGAAGTGACGCGTGCGTCGAGAGCCAGTCCAACTACTAACCGGGAAAGACTGGAACGATACGAGCTAACTTACTGTTCGGGTGATTGAGATGAACGTCAGGAAGTTTTTGTGGTACACAGTGGTCGCGGCGGTAACGGCTTGCTTGCTTGTCGTTGCGTTTCTAATTCGGTTCCCACGCGACCCGCTCTACCTCTGTCAGAGGGTCCTCGGCGGCGGCCTTCAGCAGTGGAAGATTGAGGCTGGAACAAACGTGTGGCCCAACGTGGACGGTGACAGTGCCAAGTCCTTTGCTCAGATTGTGGAATTTCTCGGTCCGGCCTTCAACCACGATTACTCCCAAGCCTATGGATACCTCCCGGGTCTCCAGGATGACGATCCTAGTGATCTGATTTTCATGTACCTCAAGAAACAGACTCGACGCACATGGAATGGTGACCACTCGGCCAGCGTCTTTGGCGTCAAGAAATGGATGGTCTTTGGTCCGGATTTCTGCCTTGGCACAAGCGTGACCCCCACCCTCCCGGAGGGCGGGGAACTTGTCACCACGGTTGAACTCAAACGCCGGTTCCAGAAAACGTTTCAGTTCCTTCAAAACAACAAGAGGCCTCACCATGAAGCAGTCATCGCCGAACACACACGATTTCTGGGCGCGCTTGAACATTATGAACAATAAGCCGAAAGCGGGCGTAGACTGTGAACACTCAGTTCGATTTTCGCAGGGGCGTTCCGCGCACGTCGCCCCACACTCGCCAACGCCGGTTTTCAGGATCACGCCTGATGTCCTGTTGCCCTCTTGCCGCCGCGCGTGTCTTTTGCCTCATCGCTGCCTGACTTGATTCGGCTGGGAATTGCCGTTCACTTACCGGCGTGAACCATGAATAAATCCGAACCCCGCGCGCCGGCCATTCACCGCGAGGAATTCACCGTGCCAGAAAACGCGATTGACGGGAACGGACACGTGAACAACGTCGCCTTCGTCCAGTGGATGCAGGACGTGGCGACGCGGCATTTCGAGCTGGGCGGCTGTATGGAGGCGATGCGCGCCGCCGGCTGGACATGGGTCGCACGCTCCCATCAGATCGAGTATCTGCGTCCGGCCTTCGCCGGCGAGCGCATGCAGGTCCTGACCTGGGTCGCGGACTTCAGCCGCGTGCGCTCGCTGCGGCGCTACCGTTTTTTGAAAGCCGCCGACGGCACGCTGCTCGTCCGCGGCGAAACCGACTGGGTATTCGTCAGCGTCAACACGGGCCGTCCCGCGTCGGTGCCGGAGGCAATCCGCAAGGCGTTCACGCTCGTGTCGCCGGAGCAGGAGCCGTGATCAATCGGCCCGACGGCCCGCGCGCTGAAGCATGCGGATGGCAGCACGCCGGTCAATGCCACCACCTGAGGATGGCCTCCCAAAAATGATCCAGAAACACTGCGGCGAGAAGGCCAATGATCGCCGCGCCAACTACGACCGCCCAGAGTCCGCCGTCTGCTGAGAAAATGGCGGCCGCCCCAACGACGACACCGCACCAGAAATGCAAATGCGTCTTCTGCCAGTCCCGTTTTGGGCCGTCATTCATGAGCAGTGAAAGGCAGCGTCACCACCGCGACCTCATGTTCCTGCGCCACCGTCCTCATGCGCAGCCTTGTGCCGGGAGTGGTCGCCTCGCGCCGGACGAAACCGAGCGCAATGTTCGCCTTGAGCGCCGGCGAAAAGACGGCGCTGGTGATGTAGCCAACTTCCTTGCCGTCCTTGAAGAGCTTGTCGCCTTTCGCCGGCAAGGTTTTCAAATCGTCGGTGAGCCTCAAGCCGACGAGTTCGCGGTTCACGTGGCCGATGGTGTGGACGCGGTTGATGACCTCCTGGCCGATGTAGCAGCCCTTCGTGTAACTCACGCCGCGGCTCTCGATGCCGCACTCCAGCGGGAGGTTTGTCGCGTCCATGTCCGCGCCGAATCGCGGGATGCCCGACTCGATGCGCGCGATCTCGAACGCCGTCCAACCGCACACCCGTCCGCCAACCGACTTCGCCGCGGCGATGAGTTGATCGGCTACTGCACCGAGTGAGTCCATCGGCACAAACAGGTCGAGGCCCGAGATCACGATGGGTTCGATGTGCAGGTCTGAGATACCTGCGGAGGCGGGCGGTGCAAGCCGCGGTTGGTTCATCAAATAGGTTTCGCCAGGCGCTGCGCCCGAATTATTCACTGAGTCGAGCGGCTTTGCGGGAAGTTGCGTGAACAAGCCCAGTGCGCGGACGAGTGCTTCCGCTTCCGGCCCTTGCACGCTGAACAGACCGTAATGCGGCGCGACATCCACCACCTGCACGTCGTCGGCCACGACGTGTTTCTCCAGCCGTTCAGTGACGATCTGCGTGAGGCCCGGCTCAAAATCGAGCAGCAACTCGTCTTGCAGCGCGAAGATGTTGAGGTCGCTGACCATCCTGCCCTTGGCGGTGACGAGCGCGGCGTAACAACCCTCGCCGACACGGAGTTTCTTCACGTCGTTCGTGACTTGACCGTGAAGGAAACGCACGCGGTCTGCGCCGGTCAGGCAGAGCCGGCCGCGGAAGCTCAAGTCGAGCACGCCGACGGTTTCGCGCAGGGCGGCGTGCTCGGCGAGTGCGTCGCCGTAGTCCGCCACGGCTTCAACGCCGTTGACCGTCGTGAATCCGGCGCCAAGTCGCTGGTGAAATTCGTGGAGCGCCAGATTCATCGAACGGCATCATGGCGGGCAACAGCAGTGATGGCAAAACGATGTTTTTAAGCGGGTCTCCCACCGGGACGGTCGATGGGACAGCGGCAGCCGGGACGGACTGCCCCACTACTTTGGCCACGCGGTTGCTTGGTCCTGTTGGCTGCGTCTTGTCAAAACGCGGCGCGAGGCGCAGTCTCAAGTCCGCCCGCCATGAAAACCAACGCCATGCTGAACCGCCGCGAGTTCGTGAAGCAAACCGCCGCTGCCGCGCTCGCGGCGGCGGTGCCCTTGACGGGCGTGCCCGCCGCGGCAGCCGCGGACAACAAGCCGCCCTGGAAATTCTGCGCGTTCGAGAAGCCGTTGCAGTTTCTCAGCTACGACGAGGTCGCCGACATGACGGCGGAATTGGGCTTCGACGGCGTCGAGGCCACCGTCCGCCCCCGCGGCCACGTGCTGCCCGAACGCGTCGAAGACGACCTGCCGCGGTTCGTCGAGGCGCTTAAGAAACGCGGGCTGGAGATGACCATCCTGACTTCCGGCATCAGCGGCGTGGACCAGCCGCACACGGAAAAAGTCCTGCGCACTGCGGCGCGCCTCGGCATCAGGCGCTATCGCCTGGACTGGTGGCGCTACGATTTGAAGCAGGCGATCCAACCGCAACTTGACGCGTTGCGCCCGCGCATCAAGGACCTGGTAGCGCTCAACCGCGAACTGGGCGTGACCGCGCTTTACCAAAACCACGCCGGCGCGAACATGGTCGGCGCGCCGCTTTGGGACATTTACAGCCTGATCCGCGACCAGGACCCGAAAGACATCGCGCTGGCTTTCGACATCCGGCACGCCACGGTCGAGGGCGGACTCTCGTGGCCGATCCAGGTCAACCTCGTCAAGTCACACATCGGCGCCGTGTATGTGAAAGACTTCGTGTGGGACGGAGACAAAACGAAGAACGTCCCGCTCGGCGAGGGCCGGGTTGACCGGAGGTTTTTCGCCCAACTCAAGGACGCGGGCTTCAGCGGACCGCTCTCGGTACACGTCGAATACCTCAATGGCCGCAAAGACCGGAAGGCGCTGGCCGAGGCGTTCAAGAAAGACTTGGCGACGCTGCGTGCTTGGCTGGCTTGAGCGACCAGATTTGATGAGTCATGATCGAACGCAGCGGGATATCAGCCCTGGATCAAACCGGAAATCACGAGGTTCAAGGGCCTTGGCGAAATAAGCCCGAAGGGATTCGCGCAATTCAGCGGCAAGGAAATGCGCTTGAGCAAAGTCGAATACGCGCCGAAGGTCGAGTCCGGGCCGATCTTCACTTTCTACATGGGCAAGAACACACCCGAGCGGAAGGATTACATCATGGACCGGCTCGTCGTGCCGGTGGAGGAGTGAAAGAAAGGGCGCGGGGGTCGCTCACAATACTGCTCGAAAACAGAGAAAGATTCGTTAGGCTTAAACAACGCTGATGACGCTGCTCAACAAATTGCTGACGGAACTCGGGTATTCCGAGTCCGAGTTTTACCGCAGCGAGCTCGAAACGGCCGACATCTCGGTCGCTCATTTGCTTCGTGATGCCAAGCGCGCTCACGTTCGCGGCAGTTACTTCATTCGAACGTCAGGAGGTGCAGCGAGTGTGAGTCGCGAGCGACCTGCCGTTCACGTTGCCGAAGCAAAGACCCCAAACGAGGCTCGGCTGATTCACAAGCAGCTTTGGAATCAGGGAACAACTCCCTTTCTGCTTGTATCGCTCCCAAATCAAGTCCGCGTGTACAGCGGGTTCGCTTACGAAGAAGCAAACGAGAAGGTTGGGCTGGTCGAGAAGCCTTTGGAGATGACGGCTCTCAACTTGGGAGAAGTCGCGAAGAGCCTTGAGTTTCTGCGTGCGGATTCCATCGACTCGGGCGAAATCTGGCGCACGAAGGGCAAGCACCTCACAAAGGAAAAGCGTGTTGACCGGCTTCTCCTAGGCACATTGCGCTCACTTAGCAGGCGGCTGGTCCGAGCACATCATTTGGACCGCCAGGTTGCTCACGCGCTTATTGGTCGGTTTGTTTATCTCCACTATCTTTGGGAGCGCGGCATTCTTTCGCCCGAGTGGCTCGGCGAATTCGGGGTGCAACCAGACGCCGTTTTCTCTCCGAACGCCAAGCTGAATGCGTTTCGACGTGTCACTGATCAGGTCGATGAGCGCTTTAACGGGCGCATTTTCCCCCTTGATTGGGCGGCTTCGTCCGCCCCGCACGCGGACGCGGTGAAGGAAGTAGCGCGAGCGTTCGCAGGTGAAGAACCAGGTTCAGGACAAATGGCGTTGTTTCGCCCGTTTGATTTTTCTTTTATTCCGATTGAACTGCTCTCGGCGATTTACGAGCAGTTCCTGCACGATGAGGGTAAAGGTGCTGCAGAAGGAGCGTTCTACACCTCTGAGCCTGTCGCGGATTACCTCATCGCCGAAGTGGATAACGTCCAGCCGTTGCAGCGAGGCACGAAGGTGCTCGACGCGTGCTGCGGGTCTGGGATGTTTTTGGTTCTTGCCTACCGACGACTGGTTGAGCAGCAATTGCGCAAGGTCCGCAGTTCGACATTACCGCCCGAGGAACTGAGCCGCATTTTGACTTCCAGTGTTTTCGGCGTCGAGCGCAACGGTGAAGCTTGTCTGGTGACGGAGTTCAGCTTGATTTTGACGCTGCTCGACTACGTGAAGCCTCGCGAATTGCACGCGCACGCGGGTTTCCGATTCCCCGAGTTGCACAACCGGCAGATCTTCGAGTGCGACTTCTTCGACGACAGCTCGGATTTTTGGAGGAGGAACGAGCGCTTCGATTGGATTATCGGCAACCCACCTTGGGTTGAAGTTGATCCTTCAGATGAAGACGAGAAGCCCCTCGTGGATTGGATTCGACGAAATCAAGAATCGCGAATAACTCCCGTGGCGCGCTTTCGGACGAGTGAGGCTTTCACTTGGCGCGTTCGCGAGAAAGCCGCCGACGGTGGCGTTATCGGATTGATTACTCAAGCCACAAGCCTGACGAACGACCAATCTGGCGAGTATCGTAAAGCGTTCTTCCGGCAGAATTGTGCCCACCGGGTTACTAATTTTTCCAACCTCGCCTACATCTTGTTCGAGTCCGCAGAAGAACCGGCGGCCACATTCGTGTATTCGTCCTCAGCAAACTCCGACCCTGACGCCGAGATCGTTCATTTCGGTCCACTGGTGGTGAATCAGCCGACGACGAGGCCCGGTGAGGGCCGCCGTCGGCGCGCACCTTGGGCGCTTACAATATGCGAGTCGGAGATTCAGACGATTCCTGCAGCGGAAGCATCGCTGGGTGATGCAACAACTTGGAAACGCGCCTTGTGGGGAAATCCGCGCGACCGGCGAGCATGGGAAAGATTGCGACGAATAATGCCGACGACTCTGGGTGAAATCGCCAGCGAACGCGACTGGCATCTCAATCTTGGTCTTCAGTTACGTCCCGATGGCGGGTCGAAATCTGACCCGAATCAGAGCATCGAAGACGTGAGAATGGCGCAAGGCGCGGCAGAGGCAGAGGCGAAGCAGTTCGCCAAGTGGTTCGATCATCTGAAAGTCTTGGAAACTCCCCGCCATATCCAGAAAACCAGCACGCGGCTGACTGTGCCAGACTCTTGGATAGTCCGAAACAAATGGGGAACTCATCTACGAGAGCGAGGCGGCACGGAAGGACTGCACATCGTGTCAGGTCCGCACCTTTTTCTGTGGAATGCGTTCGCCGCGTTCAGTGAGCGAGATTTTATCTTGCGGCATCCAAAGCTTGGGCTGGCAGCGCCGAAATCCGACGCTGATTGGCTTCGCGCGGTTTCTGTGATTTGGTCTTCTAGCATCACAGCCTACTGCCTTTTCCTCAACTTGAGCGCTGGATGGGGAATCAGTCGCAGCACCATCGACTTGGGTGACTCGCAGCGAATGCTGATGCCAAGATTGACCGAGGAAATCGTCGCCAAGTTGGCTCGACTACATCGTTCCGTTGCGGCGGAGGAGGCTCACATCACTGACCGGGCTGATTGGCAGCGACGCTTGGATGAAGAGGTCGCAACCATTTTGAAGATTCCGGGCAATGTAATGTTGCTCGCACGCGAATTCAGCGAATATCGGCTGCCGTTGGTGAAGGGGAAAGCTCCTCAGATACTCACGAAGTCGCCACGCGAGAATCAACTTGCTGCCTACGCTCGGCGTCTCAAAACGGAGCTCGACGGATTCTTGGAGCGAAAGACGCGGCGGCATCGTGTCACCGTATTGAACGCACCTGCCGGTGTTGTCGCGACAATCGAACTGGCCGCCAACGGATCAGCGAAAGCAGAGGTTAGAACCGCAGCCCCATCTGAACAGGAGCAAGTCCACGCAATCCTCAATGCGGCCGAACAGGAATTCTCCCAGTGGATGTACGTGCGCCGCAGCGTTCGCGTCTTCGCCGGCAATAAAATCCATCTGTGCAAGCCAGCGCGTCGCTTGGAATGGACGGAAACGCAGGCGTTGCTTGATGCAGCAGACATAATCGCGGAAGTCGCCGAAGCTCGTGGACGCGAGGCATGACAGATCGCACATTAGCTGGAGAATGGGACGACTACCTCGCAGTACTGCGGGAAGATGCGCACCAGCTTTTGGCGTGGAGCTTTGCCGCCACTCGAGCTGCGTTGCCGAAAGCCAGTGATGAATACGACATCACGGGTCTGCTTGCGAACGCGATGGAGCAACGCATCAACGACCCGCAAACGCCTGAGCGTTTCATGTTCTATTCGGTCCACAACGAGCGGCCAATCAGTCCGGGCGGCGAGCAAGGAAAGAAGCGACCGAAGCTTGATATTCAAATCGAGCGTTGCGGCGTCCGTCCGAAACGATTTTACACCATGGAAGCCAAACGCCTCAGAGACGATGAGAGGGCGAGTGTGGCGGCCTCCATTGCGCATTACTTCGGGGATGAAGGCGTTGGCCGTTTCGTGGCGGGACGGTACGACGCCGAGAATGTGGAAGCGGCAATGCTTGGATGCATTCACGCCCACGACGCAGAGTTCTGGTTCGGACTTTTCGCCACGGCGCTCGCGGAAGATGTCAGTTCTGGTCGGAATGAATTTAACGTCGTCGAGCAATTTCAGCGGTGTTCGGTGATTGCCGAATTGCGCGACGAGGCTTCGACCGTTCATCGGCGGCCAAGCGGTTCAACGATTCGGCTATTACACATCCTCCTGGATTGCACGTAAACATTGCGCGGCGGCGATAACTTGAGTTGCGCCAAGGCCATCACCCTGCGCATCCCGCAGTTGAAGGGTTGCAAGAATCATTTCCACAGGAGGAAGGAGAAGGGCAAGGGCACGATGGTGTTCATCTGCGAAGGCCAGTCCGCCGCCGGCTCGATCGCGAGTTGCCGCGACGTGAACAATCAGGCCGTGTTCGTGCTCAATGGCAAGCCGCTCAATGACTGGTGCATTGTCGAGCGCTTGCCTGCGTCACGCGATGATCCCCTCCGCCACCTTCCCGCCCACGTCGGTGAGCCGGAAATCACGGCCCTGGTAACGATACGTGAGCCGTTTGTGGTCAATGCCGCAGAGGTAAAGCATCGTGGCATGCAGGTCGTTGACGTGCATTGCCTGGTCGTCCTCAATGAACCGGTAGCCCAGTTCGTCCGTCTGTCCCCACGTCATGCCGCCTTTGATGCCGCCGCCGGCCAGCCAGATCGAGAAGGCCTGGATGTGATGGTCGCGTCCCGTGCCCTGGCCCATCGGCGTGCGGCCGAACTCGCCGCCCCAGATGATGAGCGTGTCCTTGAGCATGCCGCGCTGCTTGAGGTCCGCGACGAGCGCGGCGCAGGGCTGGTCCACCTCTTTCGCGGAAACTGGATAATCCTTTTCGATCTCGCCGTGATGATCCCAGGCGCGATGATAAAGCTGGATGAACCGCACGCCGCGTTCGGCCAGCCGCCGCGCCAGCAGGCAGTTCGAGGCGAAACTGCCGTCGCCCGGATGCTTCACGCCGTAGAGATCGAGGATGGACTGCGGCTCGCTGGCGAAATCCGTCAACTCGGGCACGGAGGTCTGCATCCGAAACGCGAGTTCGTACTGGCTGATGCGCGTCTGGATCTCCGGGTCGAGCCGCTCTTCGGCGAGGATGCCGTTGAGGCGGTTGATTTCCTCGACCGCCTGCCGTTGCGTGCTCTGGCAGACGCCCTCGGGGTTGCCGACGTAATGCACGGCGTCGCCCTTGGTCTGAAACTGGATGCCCTGAAACTTGCTCGGCAGAAAGCCGCCCGACCATTGCCGCGCCGAGACTGGCTGGAGCCCGTTCTTGCCCGCGGAAGTCAGCACCACGAATCCCGGCAGGTTGTCCGTCTCCGCCCCGAGTCCGTAGAGCAGCCACGAGCCCATGCTGGGCCGGCCCTTGATACTCGTGCCGGTGTTCATGAAGGCGTGCGCCGGGTCGTGATTGATCTGCTCGGTGTGCATCGAGCGCACCACGCAGAGGTCGTCGGCGATCCCGCCGATGTGCGGGAACATCGTGGAAATCTCCAGCCCGGACTGCCCCCACTTTTTGAACTCGCAGAACGGCCCGCGCGCCTTCAACTCCGTGTTTTGCAATTGCGCGAGTTGCTGGCCCTTGGTGAAGGACTCGGGAAACGGCTTGCCGTGAAGTTCCTTCAACTTCGGCTTGAAGTCGAAACCCTCCAGGTGTGACGGCCCGCCGGCCATGCAGAGATGAATGATGCGTCTCGCGCGGATGGGGAAGTGCGGCGGGTTGATGATGCCACGCCAACGCTGTTCCGTTTCCGCAGCAGCCAGGCTGCCGATGAGTTTCGAGTCGAGCAGAGACGCCAGCGCGATGCCGCCCAGGCCGTAGGCCGCGCGGCCCAGAAACGTGCGGCGGTTGACGCCCAGTTGAAATTCTTTTTGGTCGAGATGGTTTTTCATGTTCGAGATTCAGAAGCCGGTCCGCCTGCACAAGCGGCTGCCGATGATTCTCCCTCTCCCAAAGGGAGAGGGCCGGGGTGAGGGGAAACGGCGCGCGTATTGTTGTCTGTCGCCGGGATTTTCAAGCAATAGTCCGGCAGAGGATGCGGCGCGCGTTCTTGCAGCGTCCGCCAAATTGTATCGCGAACGGCCTCTTTTTCCCGACGCAGACTCGAGTTCCAAAATCTCAAAACCCTGATTCCGCGCTGCTCAAGCCACGAGTCGCGTTCGGCGTCACGTGCTTGTTGTTTCGGGAATCCGTGTTGCGAGCCATCGAGTTCGATGTCGAGCCACGCCTCAAGACAGAAGAAGTCAAGAATGTGCGAACCGAATCGGTGTTGCCGGCGAAACTTGTAGTCGGAAAAACGACGACCGCGCAGCCAACTCCACATCAGACGCTCGGCCCACGTGTCGTTCTTCCGAAGGAGACGTGCGACGCCCACCAACTTCGGGGCCGGCGCGGCGATTTGTGGCGTCGCTTTCCCCTCACCCTGACTCTCTCCCCTGGGGAGAGGGAACAGCTTCCGACCGCTCGCGGAGTACTGGCGCGTTGTTGGGTTCTCCGTCATGGCTCAGTACTTCGTAATCGTCTCGTGGAGATTCAGCACCACGCGGCAAACCTGCGTCCACGCCGCCAGTTCGCTGTCGTTCACTCCGCGGGGGTTGGCGGCGACGCCGACGCGCAGCAGCTTCTTCGCGTCGTCAGGGCTTTCGTCATAGCACTTTCGTTGCGCGGCGAGAAACTTCACGAGCGATTCGCGCTCGGCCGGTTTCATCGGACGATTCAACGCGCGCTGAAAGGCGAGATCGAGCCGCTCTTCGTCCGAGCCGGCCCTGGCCGCGAGCATTCTGGCAGCGAGCACGCGCGAGGCCTCGACGAAGCTGGGATCGTTGAGCAGCGAGAGCGCCTGCTGCGGCGTGTTCGAGACCACGCGCGTGGCCGTGCATTCCTCGCGCGACGGGGCGTCGAAATTCGCCATCATCGGTTGAAGGAACGTCCGCTGCCACCAGGCATACACGCCGCGCCGGTACTGGCGGTCATCCTTCTCGGGATAATAATCGCGGTCCGGGAACTGGATGTTCGCGTAGTAGCCGGGCGGCTGGTAAGGGTGCGCGCTCGGCCCGCCGACTTCGGGGTTCAGCAGCCCGGCGATGGCCAGCGCGTTATCGCGCACGAACTCGGCTTCGAGCCGGCGCGGCGACTGGCAAGCCAGCAGGCGGTTGTTCGGGTCCACGTCCTTCAAGTCGGGCCGCGGCCCGCTCGCCTGCCGGTAGGTCGCGGACATCACAATTGTCTTCACCACGTGCTTCACGTCCCAAGCGTGCGGAGGTCGGGGGTCGCTGGCGGAGGTTTGGGATAAGGATGGCTGCATGAATTCACAGGCCAGCCAGTCGAGCAAATCGGGATGCGACGGTGGTTCGCTCTGCGCGCCGAGGTCGTCCACAACCGGCGCGAGGCCGCGGCCAAAGAAATCCCGCCACAGACGGTTGACCACCGTGCGCGCCGTGAGCGGGTTCGCGGGCGAAACCAGCCAGCGGGCGAGATCCAGCCGCGTCAAACGGCGGCCATCCGGATTCGCCGGCAACGGCAGAAAATGCGGCGGAGCAGGTTGCACGATGTCACCGCTCTCATCCTGCCAGTTGCCGCGCGGCAAGACGCGCGTGACCATCGGCTCGCGGGCCTCCGTGATCTGGACGGGCACGCGCCCGCTGCGGCACTCGCGAATCTCCCGTTGCAGCTCACGCGCGCGGGCGAGGAATCTCGGATCAACCGTCGTGCTCAGGAGGTAGGTCTTTTCCGCCAACGCGCGGGCGGATGCCGCGCGGGGCGCCACCGGACCGCGCAGCGCGCGGCGCAACGCCTCGCCGCCGCCGGCGTTCAAAGGTTCGTTCGCCGCGAACGGTGAAACCGACACGCGTACCGCGGCCACGTCGGCCCCGCCGAGATTGACTGTCAATGTCGAGTCGCCAGTCACCTGCACGGGTTTGTCCAGCAACCACACGCCGGTCTGCAACTCGTGCTCCGCCGAGACCCGCCACAAATCCTTCACCCCAAGAATCGCCAGTCCCATCGAGAACCGTGTTTCCTTGTGGTCGGCGTCGGCGAAATAAATCGTCAGCTTTTGATCGTTGGTGCCGGTGGCGAGCTTTGCCGATAGGGCGATGTCGCCCGCCTTCCGTTTGCGCGAGTTGGAGGACTTCTTCGCCTCGCCTTCGGATTCGTGAGGCGCGACCTGGAGGCGGATGGCCGCGAGCCATTGGTTCGTCAACGGCAGCGAAAGCGTCGTGCCCTCCCGCGTCTTCCGGCTCAGGCGGACCGTTCCATCGGCTTCGACGTTGAAATTCGTGGCGGCTGAGGCGTTGTCGTCCTTCAGTTTGAGCGCGACCTCGGGCGGCGGCGTGGACCAGCCGTCCGGCCACGCCTTGAAAAACCGGTTTCCTGCGGCGCGCCAGACGGCGAAATCGGCGCGGACTTTTTCGTCGGATTGCACCTGTTCCCATGCATAAGACTGCGTGGCCTCAAGTTTGCCATTGAGCTGGCCGATGCGCGCGCGCAGGTACGGACTCTCCACCTCGATCTCCGGCGCGAACGGGTGCTCGTTGCCAAAGCCTTTCAAGTCCGGATTGGGCGTGTAACCGTAGTCGGCATAGACGCCCCATTGTCTCACGTCGGCGAAGAACGCCTCCATCTGGTAAAAATCCTTCGTGGTGAATGGATCGAATTTGTGGTCGTGGCACTCGCAACAGCCCATCGTCGAGCCGAGCCAGGCGGCGCTGACGGTCCGGACGCGGTCGGCCTGATACTTGGCCAGGTATTCCTTGGGCTGCGCGCCCCCCTCGCGCGTCATCATGTTCAGGCGGTTGAAGGCCGTGGCCACGCGCTGCTCCGTTGCGGGGTTCGGCAGCAAATCGCCCGCGATCTGCTCGAGGGTGAACTGGTCGAACGGTTTGTTGGCGTTGAAGGCGTTGATGACGTAATCGCGATACGGGAAAATGTTCTGGTTCTGGTCGCCATGGTAACCGACCGTGTCGGAGAACCGCACCACGTCCAGCCACGGCACCGCCATGCGTTCGCCGAAATGTGGCGAGGCCAGCAGGCGGTCCACCTGTTTTTCGTAGGCGCGCGGGCTTTTATCCTTCAGGAACGCGTCCATTTCCTGCGGCGTCGGCGGGAGGCCGATAAGATCGAGCGCGAGCCGGCGCAGCAACGTCCGCCTGTCGGCTTCGGGCGAAAGCTGGATGCCCCGCGTTTCGAGCGCCTGCCGGACAAACGCGTCAATGGGATTCCGGATTTCTGACTTTGGGTTTCGGAGTTTTGGCACGGCCGGCCGCGTCGGCGTGATGTAGGCCCAGTGCGGCTGGTATTCCGCGCCCTCGGCGATCCAGCGTCGCAGCAAGTCCTTTTGTGCCGCCGTGAGCGTTTTCTGAGATGAGGGCTTGGGCATCACATCGTCCGGATCCGACGTGAAAATCCGGCGGACCAACTCGCTATCGTCGGGCTTGCCGGGCACGAAGGCTTCGCGTTCGAGCGCGACCTCGCGCACGTCGAGCCGGAGCTTGGCCTTGCGCTGGTTTTTGTCCGGGCCGTGACAGCGGAAGCAGTTTTCGGAGAGGATAGGTCGCACGTCACGGTTGAATTCGATTTTGGATTCGCCGGGCGCGGGCAGCGTCGCAAACGATAGCGCGAGCAACAGCACACCGGCGGGGTTCCTCGGGCCGCAAATCCACGCTGACGGTTGAGGGTTCATCAAGCCAGAATCCCTTTCACCACTTCGCCATGCACGTCGGTGAGCCGGTGGTGCCGGCCCTGGAATTTGTAGGTCAACTTCGTGTGATCAATCCCGAGCTGGTGCAGGAGGGTCGCGTTGAGGTCGTGAATATGCACGGGGTCTTTGACCACGTTGTAACAATAATCATCGGTTTCGCCGTAAGCAATGCCGGGCCGGATGCCGCCGCCGGCCATCCAGAGCGTGAAGCAGCGGCCATGGTGATCACGGCCATGATTGTCCTTGGTCAGCGTGCCCTGGCTGTAAACCGTGCGCCCGAACTCGCCGCCCCAGATCACGAGCGTGTCGTCCAGCAATCCCCGCTGCGTGAGGTCGCGGATGAGCGCCGCGCTGGGCTGGTCCACGTCGCGGCACTGCCCCCGGATTTGTTTGGGCAGATCGCTGTGCTGATCCCAGCCGCGGTGCATCAATTGCACGAACCTTACGCCGCGCTCGATCATGCGCCGCGCGAGCAGACAATTGCGCGCGAACCCGCCGTCCACACCGTCATCCCGGATGCCGTACATCTCGCGAATGTGCTGCGGCTCCTTCGAGAGATCGGTCAGTTCCGGCACGGACGATTGCATCTTGAACGCCATTTCGTATTGCGCGATGCGCGTGGCGATTTCCGGGTCGCCGAAACTCTCCGCCGCCATCTCATTCAACGCGCGCACGCCGTCGAGCATCCGCCGGCGCGCCGCGGCGTCCACGCCGGGAGGGTTGTTCAAATACAGCACCGCGTCTGACGCCGACCGAAAGCGCACACCCTGATGCTGGCCGGGCAAAAACCCGCTGCCCCAGTAGCGCGTGGTCAGCGGCTGGTCCGTCTTGTTGCCGCTGCCCTGCGACACCATGACCACGAACGCGGGCAACGCCTTGTTTTCGCTCCCGATGCCGTAACTGAGCCACGCGCCGAGGCTGGGCCGGCCCGGCTGCTGGTGGCCCGTCTGGATGTAGGTCACGGCCGGGTCGTGGTTGATCGCCTCGGTGTTCATGGACTTCACAAGGCAGATCTCGTCCACGATTTTCGCCGTGTACGGCAGCAACTCGCTCACCCACGCGCCGCTCTGGCCGTGTTGCGCGAACTCGAACATCGGCGCGACGCACGGAAAGGTCTTCTGGCCCGAGGTCATGCCTGTAACGCGCTGGCCCATGCGCACCGAGGCCGGCAGTTCCTCGCCGTGAAGCTTCCGGATTGCCGGCTTGTAATCGAACAGGTCAATGTGCGACGGGCCGCCGCTCATGAAGAGATAGATCACCCGCTTGGCCTTCGGGGCGAAGTGCAGTTCCGGCAGCGTGCTGAACGCCGCCAGACCCGGCGCGGCCCCGAACAGGTTTTCGTCGAGCACCGACGCCAACGCCATCGTGCCGATGCCCGCGCTCAACCGGCCAAAGAAGTGCCGGCGCGTCTGCATCAACTGGAATTCGCGTTGCAGGTTCATGCGTCAGCCTTTCGTCAGCACTTCATCGAGGTTCAGAATCGCGCTGCTCACCATGGTCCACGCGGCGAGTTCCGCCGCGTCGAGTTTGGAGTGGGCCGGCGATTCGCCCACGCCGAGGAGTTGTGCGGCGGCGGATGGATTCGTCCGATAGTCGGCGAGCTGCGCGTGATAAAGATCCAGCAACACGCGCGTTTCCGCCGGCTTCGGCGCGCGCGCGGTTGCCAGCCGGAACGCCAGCGCGAGCCGGTCCTCGTCCTTGCGCGACGCCAGCATGACGCGCTCGGCGAGTTTGCGCGACGCCTCGACAAAGGTCGGGTCGTTGAGCAACGTGAGCGCCTGGAGCGGCGTGTTGGTGCGCGGGCGCTTGACGAGACAGACTTCGCGATCGGGCGCGTCGAGCGTGGCGAGACTCGCGGGCGGCGAGGTCCGTTTCCAGAATGTGTACATCGAGCGGCGGTAAAGGTCCGGGCCGTGACTCTGGACGTATTTCTGCGCCGTCCATTTGTCGCCGTCGCCGCGCGCCATCAACTCCTCCCACAAGCCGGGTGGCTGATACGGCGAGACGCTCGCGCCGCCGATGCGAGGATCGAGCAGGCCGCTGACGGCGAGCGCCTGATCGCGGAGGAATTCCGCGGGCAAACGAAACCGCGGCCCGCGCGCGTGCAGGCGGTTGTCGGGATCGTGCTCGGCCAGTTCGCGCGAAACAGCGGACGACTGGCGATAGGTCGCACTGGTCACGATCAGCCGCTGCAAGGCTTTCAAGTCCCAGCCGCACTCGCGAAACTCGACCGCCAGCCAGTCGAGCAACCCGGGATGCGACGGCCACTCGCCCTGCGCGCCGAAATTCTCCGGCGTGTTGACCAGTCCATGCCCGAAAAACATCAGCCAGTAGTGGTTTACCAGGACGCGGGCCGTGAGCGGATTTTCGGGCGCGACGAGCCATTGCGCCAGCCCGAGACGGTTGGCGGGTGCGCCCGCGGGCAGCGGCGAAAGCGCCTCCGGCACGCCGGGCGTGATTTTTTCGCCGGGCTGGTCGTATTGGCCGCGCGTGAGCATGAAGGTGTCGCGCGGTTTCTCAAGTTCCTGCATGACCATCGTCGTGGGCAGCTTCCCTTCGAATTCCTTCAAGGCCTCGCGCGCTTTTGCCAGACGGTCGTCGGCCTGCCGCAATTCGCGGGAGAAACCCTGGCGAAACAGTTTGGTGACCGCGGCGGCCTCTTCCTCAGTCCGCTGCGCTGGCGGAATGCGAACGAATTCGAACGCCGGCCAGTTTGCGAGCCGCGCGACCTCCGCCGGCGCGAGCGCGCGGCGGTAAATCCGCACCTCGTCGAGCGCGCCGCTGAATGCCGAGCCTGTCGCGCGCTTGCCAAGGTGCAAAGTCGCGGGCGTTAGGATCGAGCCGGTCAAGGTGTCGTGCGTCACCGTAAGCGGCGCGGCCTTGCCGTTCACGAAAATCTTCACGCCGGCCGCCTTGCCGGAGCCGTCGTAGGTGGCGAAGACATGCGACCATTTGTTCTTGGGCAGCGATTCCCTGGTCGAGACGCGAAGGACGTTGTTCGTCCATTTGTGGATGAGATGCACGAACACCTTGCCATCGGCGAGCAGGAGATCGTAACCACGATGTTCGCGGCGTTCGTCGAGCTTGGCGATGACCACGCCGTTGGCGTCGCCGTCGGGTTTCACCCAGCCGCCGAAGGAAAACGCTTGCGTGCGCTCGAAACCGGCCAGTTCGCCGGCCTCGACGAATTTCCCGTCCTTCAGCTTGAGGGCTTTCGCAACCTTTCCTTCGACCCATTCGGCTTCCGGTTTGTCGCCGCCGATGCCCGCTTTCGACACGCCGCCGTCTTGGGAGCGCCATCCCGCCTCGCCGTCGAGCGGGAATCGGGCGATCAGGTTTTTCGGCTCGAACTGGTCCGGCATTTTGTCCCGCGCCAGCCGCTCCCAATCCGCCTGCGCCGCCGGCAGATTGGTTTCGGCGCGCTGGAGTTGCTTCTCCGCGGAGGCAAGGATGGCTTTGAGTCGCGCCTGCCCTTTGGCCTGCTCCGGCGAAAGGACTTTCATCAACGGCGGTGCGTTACCCTCGCGGCCATCGAGACCGTTTTCCGGGACGCTGTTGAAGAAGGCGTAGAGGCGGTAGTAATCGCGCTGCGTGAGCGGGTCATACTTGTGGTCGTGGCACTGCGCGCAGGCGATCGTGAGGCCGAGCCAGACGGTGGCGGTGGTGTTCACGCGGTCCACGAGATAGGCGGTGTGATACTCCTCGGGAATCGCGCCACCCTCGAAGTTGATCATGTGATTGCGATTGAAACCGCTGGCGATTCTTTGGTCCTGCGCCGCGTTGGGCAGCAGGTCGCCGGCGATCTGCTCGATCGTGAACCGGTCGAACGGCAGGTTGCGGTTGAACGCGCCGATCACCCAGTCGCGCCAGGGGGACATGTCGCGCCCGGAATCAATGTGATACCCGTGCGTGTCGGCGAAGCGCGCGGCGTCGAGCCAGTCGAGCGCCATGCGTTCCCCGTAACGCGGCGAGCCGAGCAGGCGGTCCACGACTTTCTCGTAGGCGCGCGGTGATTTGTCGCCCAGGAACGCGTCCACCTCGGCGGGTGTTGGCGGCAGACCGGTGAGGTCGAGCGTGACGCGGCGAATCAACGTGGCGCCGTCCGCTTCGGGTGCAAGCGACAGATTCTCACAGTCGAGGCGGGCGCCGATGAAGGGGTCAATCGGATTTCTGGACTCCGGCTTGTGACTTTCGACCACCGGCAAGGCTGGCCGATTGGGTGCAATGAACGACCAGTGCGGCTGGTATCTTGCGCCATCGGCGATCCAGCGACGGAACAGATCAATTTGCGCCGGTTTGAGGCGCGAACCGACCTTGGCCGGCGGCATACGGTCGTCGTCATCCGCGGTCGTCAGGCGGCGGATGATTTCGCTTTGATCCGGCTGGCCGGGGTTAATGACCACGGTGCCGGATTTGGCGGGTTTGAAGGCGTGGTCCTTCGCGTCGAGCCGCAGGCCGGCCTTGCGTTTGTTGTCGTCGGGCCCGTGGCACGCGAAACAGTGCTCGGACAGTATGGGCCGGATGTCGCGGTTGAATTCGATCCCGGGCGCGGCCGGTCCGGCGGCGGGTGCGTGGCGCGCGGACAGGGCCAGCACCACCGGCAACGCGAAAAACATTCGGCGCTGACTGAAAGTCATGCTACAGGCTCAAACGATGGTTCTGGCCCGATGATACGTCAGAAATTCGGGTCCGCGCCAAGCGAATTTTTCTCCCGCTGGAAGCGTGCGGCCAGTTTTTCCCCAGCCGGTTTTTCCCGTTGCATCGGCGGGTCTCGGTTTTATAGTGGGCCGGCACCGCAGCACGAACTCGACAAACGCAACCATCGTGAAACGCCTCGTCCAAATCCGCGTCAACGGAGTTCTCCAGACACACGAAGTCGAGCCCCGCACACTCCTCGTCCATTTTCTGCGCGACCATTGCAAGCTCACCGGCACGCACGTCGGCTGCGAGACCACGCTCTGTGGCGCGTGCACCGTGCTGCTCGATGGCAAGGCGGTCAAGTGTTGCACGATCCTCGCCGTGCAGGCAGACGGCGCGGAAGTGACAACCATTGAAGGACTCGCGCAGAACGGCGCGTTGCATCCGGTGCAGGAAGGATTCTGGGAATGTCACGGTCTGCAATGCGGCTATTGCACACCGGGGATGATTCTATCGGCGGTTCAGCTTCTCAATCGCAAGCCGAAACCCACGCGCGAAGAGATCGCCCACGCATTGGAAGGCAACTTGTGCCGCTGCACCGGCTACACGCACATCCTTGACGCGGTGGAATACGCGGCGCGGAAGATGGGGCGGGGGAGGGAGTGATGGGTAACCGGTGATTGGTAACTGGTGATTGGTGATTGGTAAACACACAGCGCACAGGAAACGTTATGGAACAGGCGAAACGATATGGCTCATTCGAGGAAATGGAACTTTATCGGGCGGCTCGGGAGTTCCGTAAGAAAATGTACCGCATTGCCAAGTCTCTCCCGGACGCCGAGAGATTTGTTTTGAACCCCCAGATGCGCAAGGCCGCGCTACCGGTCACCAACAACATTGCCGAAGGGCATGGGCGTTTTCATTACCTGGACAACATCCGCTTCCTTTTGATTGCCCGAGGCTCAGTGTCCGAACTGGTTGACGACCTCAACACTTGCGAGGACGAGGGCAACTTGACGCCAGCGGCGGTCGCCAGCCTTAAGGCAGACGCGGCAAGCGTGATGCGTTTGATCAACGGCTTCATCCGCTCCTTGCGTGAGCGCAGAACCGGGGCAGAACTCGGCTTGCGGGAATCGCTCGTGTCTTACCGCACGACGGACGATGACCTGTCGTGGCTCGACGAAGCACTGACCACCGATCACCAATCACCCATCTCCCGTCCCCCACCCCAATGAAAGCGGCGAAATCCAATGCCTACATCGGCCGCGCCATGAAGCGCGTGGAGGACCCGCGCCTCATCAAAGGCATCGCCAGCTACGTGGACGACATGCTTCTGCCAGGCATGTTGCACGCCGTGATTCTCCGCAGCCCGTACGCGCACGCGAAAATCAACAGCATCAAGACCGACGCCGCGCGCGCGTTGCCGGGTGTGGTCGGCGTGTTCACCGGCGCGGATGTGAATGACAAGTGCGGCGCCGTGCCCTGCGCGACTCCGATGCCGGACATGAAAGCGCCGAAGCACACGGCGCTTGCGGGCTGGCGGGTTTATTTTGTCGGCCACGCAGTCGCCGTCGTCGTCGCACCGGATCGGTACGCCGCTCGCGACGCGTTGGATTTGATCGAGGTGGATTACGATCCATTGCCTGTCGTCAGCGATCCCGAGAAGGCGCTGGAGAAAAACGCGCCGCTCACACATCCCGAACTCGGCACGAACCAAGCCTACACGTGGTCGCTGGCAAACGGCGACTTGGACAAAGCGTTCAAGCAGGCCGACTGCGTCATCAAGCAACGCATGTTGCACCAGCGCCTCACGCCGATGGCCATCGAACCGCGCGGGTGCATCGCAAGCTGGCACGCCGGCGAGGGCACGCTCACGCTTTGGACCTCGACGCAAATCCCGCACCTGGTCCGCACGCTTCTGCCAGGCATGATCGGTGTGGCAGAAAACAAAATGCGGATCGTCGCGCCAGAAGTGGGCGGCGGCTTCGGCTCGAAGCTCAACCTCTACGCGGAAGAAGCGTTGATCTCGCATCTCGCGATGCGCCTCGGCGCGCCGGTGAAATGGATTGAGTCGCGACGAGAGAATGCGTCCGCCACGATCCATGGCCGCGACCAGATCGGCGATTACGAAATCGCGGTGAAAAAGGACGGCACATTGCTCGGCATCAAGGCCCGCACTATCGCCGACCTCGGCGCGTATCTGCAACTGCTCACGCCCGCGATTCCCACGCTCACCGGCCTGATGCTCGCCGGCTGTTACAAATGCAAAGCCGTGCGCATGGACGTGGTCGGCGTTTACACGCACAAGATGGCGACCGACGCTTATCGCGGAGCGGGCCGGCCCGAGGCGACGTATTTGATCGAGCGCCTCATGGATTTGGTCGCCGACGAGTTGAAGCTCGACCCGGTGAAGGTGCGCTTAAAAAATTTCCCAAAGCCATCGGAATTCCCGTTCCCCACGCCGACCGGCCTCACCTACGACAGCGGCAATTATCAAGGCGCGCTGAAGAAAGCACAAACGCTCGCGAGCTACGACAAGCTCCTCAAGCAACGCGACGCCGCGCGCAAAGCCGGAAAACTTTTCGGCGTCGGCGTCTCGACCTACGTGGAAATCTGCGCGCTCGGCCCGTCGAAGATGATGGCCGCCGGCGGTTGGGAATGGGGCTGCGTGCGCATCGAGATTTCCGGCAAGGTTACCGTCATCACCGGCACGACACCGCACGGACAGGGACAGGAGACGAGTTTCGCGCAAATCGCCGCCGACAAACTCGGCGTGCCCATCGAGGACGTAGTCGTGATGCACGGCGACACGGCGGTGGCGCACTTTGGCCGCGACACTTACGGCAGCCGCGCCACGGTCGTCGGCGGCACGGCCATCGTGATGAGCATCGAGAAAATCATCGCGAAGGCCAGGACGCTCGCGGCGCATTTGCTCGGCGCGAAGGAGAAGAACGTCGAGTTTTGCGACGGAAAGTTTTTCGTGAAGGGTAAGCCGAAGAAATCTCTGGGTTGGGGACAGCTCGCTGGCGAAGCTTACGTCGCAAAAAATCTCCCGCCAAATTTCGAGCCGGGCCTGGAGGCGTCGAGCTTCTTCGAGCCGCCGAACTGCACATATCCTTTCGGCACACACATCGTCGCCGTGGAGATTGATCGCGATACCGGCGAAGTGAAGTTCGTGAAATACGTTTGCGTGGACGATTGCGGGCCGCAGATCAACCCGCTGCTCGTCGAAGGCCAGGTGCAAGGCGGCATCGCGCACTCCATCGGCCAGGCGCTGTTCGAGCGCACGGTGTATGACGAGAACGGCCAGTTGCTCACCGGCGAATTCATGGACTACGCCATGCCGCGTGCGAAAGACATTCCCGACTACTTGATGGACAGCACCGTGACACCCTCGCCGAGCAATCCGATGGGCATCAAAGGCGTCGGCGAAGCCGGCACGATCGGCGCGACGCCGGCCATTGCGAATGCGGTGATTGATGCGCTCTCGCCGCTGGGCGTGCGGCATCTCGATTTGCCGCTGACGCCGGAGAAAGTCTGGCGTGCAATCCACCAAACCAAACCGATTGCGCCATGATTCCCGCTGCGTTCGATTACGTGCAGCCCAAGACGCTCGACGAAGCGCTGGCGGCACTCGCATCACACGAGGACTCGAAAGTCCTCGCGGGTGGTCACAGCCTCATCCCTGCAATGAAGCTGCGGTTCGCGCAACCCAAGACGGTCGTGGACCTCAGCCGCATTGCGGACTTGAGCTACATCCACGAGCACGGCGACCAAGTCGCCATCGGCGCGATGACGACGCACTACGACATCGAGTCATCGGCGCTGTTGGCTGACAAATGCCCTCTCATGCCGGAAGTGGCAGCACAGATTGGTGACGTGCAGGTGCGAAACAAAGGAACCCTTGGCGGCAGTCTCGTTCACGCCGACCCGGCGGCGGACTGGCCCGCGCCGATTCTCGCGCTCGACGCAGAAATGGAAATCGCCGGGCTGGGCGGACGGCGGACCGTGAAGGCCAGGAAATTCTTCGTGGAGATGATGCAGAGCGCCGTGCGGCCGGATGAAATCCTTGTCGAAATCCGCGTGCCGGTCACGGGCAGGAACGTGGCTTATGTGAAGTTTGCGCAGAAGGCCAGCGGGTTTGCCATTGCGGGCGTGGCGGTGGTGGTGGTGGACCTGGCGCAGAACACTGTCCGCGTTGGCGTCACCGGCGTTGCGCCCAAAGCCTATCGTGCCGCGGCCGTCGAGAAAGCGCTCCGCGGCAAGACCGTGACGGCCGACGCCATTCAAGCCGCCGCGGCCAAAGCGGCGCGAGGCATCGAGCCGCTCAACGACATTCACGCCTCGGCCGGGTTCCGCGCGCACCTGGCGTGTGTGAACACGCGCCGCGCGCTTGAACTTGCCGCCGCGCGCTAGCCGCATGAAGCTCGCCGGCACTTATCAGCTCGCCGCGCCGCGCGACAAGGTTTTCTCCGCCATCACCGACCCCGCCGTCCTCCAGCGTGTGATTGACGGCTGCGAAAAGATGGTCAAGACCGGCGAGGACTCCTACGACGCGCACTTGAAAATCGGTGTGGCCGGTTTGAAGGGCAGCTATGTCGGCAAGGTGCAGATGAAGGACAGACAACCGCCGGCGTCCTACACGCTGTTGATCGAGGGCAAAGGCAGCCCGGGCTTCGTGAAGGGCACGGCGAAGATTCAACTCGCGGACAAGGGGAACCAAACTGAATTGCACTGCGACGCCGACGCGCAAGTTGGAGGGATGATTGCCGCCATCGGCTCGCGGCTCGTCGAGGCGACGGCAAAGAAGATGATGGATGAGTTCTTTCGCAAGCTGGGCGAGCAGTTGAAACCAGGCTGAATTGACCGGATGGCAAGGCCCGGCCGCCCGACCCGGATCCCACGTCAACCCTGCGGCGTCACTTCGTTGGCACAAACACAGCACAGACTGGCGACGGGATTTCCACGGTCTGGCCGGTCGCGATCAGCCGGCCGGTTTTCGGGTCCACGCGGAACACCACCACGCTGTCCGAGGCCTGGTTCTCCGCGAGCAGCCAGGCACCGGTTGGGTCGAGGGTGAAATGTCGCGGCGTCCTGCCGCCGGTGGATTGGTGTTCGAGCAGCGTCAGTCGTCCGGACTTCGCCTCCACCGCGAACGCCGCGATGCTGTCGTGGCCGCGATTGGATCCGTACACGAACTTCCCGGAGGGGTGCATCTGCACTTCGGCACACGTGCTGTTACCGGTGAAACCGGACGGCAGCGTGGAGATGGTTTGCACTTCCGACATCGTCCCGTGCCGGGCGTCGAACGTGAAAGCCGTGAGGGTCGAGCTTATCTCGTTGATGACGTACACGAGGTGGCCGTCGGGATGGAACGCGAGGTGCCGCGGCCCGGCGCCGGGCGTGACCGCGGCGGACGGCGGAACGTTGGGCGACAGCCGGGCGCGCCGGGCATCAAGATTGTAGATCAGCACTTTGTCCAGGCCGAGATCGCACGTGAGCGCGAACCGGTCGCGGGGGCTGACGGTGACGGAATGTGCGTGCGGCCCGGCCTGGCGTTGCGGATTCACGCTCGAGCCAGCGTGTTGGATCGTGGTGGCCGGTTCGACGAGCGTGCCGTCCTTGCGAACGCGCAGCGCGGCGATGCTGCCTCCGCCGTAGTTCGCCACGAGCAGGCACTGCCCTTTCCGATCCAGCGCGAGGTGGCACGGACCCGCGCCGCCCGAGGGTTGCTGGTTGAGAAACGTGAGTTTTCCGGAGCGCGGGTCCCGGGCAAACGCGCTCACGCCGCCGGATGTGTTGCCGCCCAGCATCGTCGCCTCGCCGACGGCGTAGAGGAAGCGTTCGCCGGGATGCACGGCGAGAAACGAAGGACTCTTGGTCTCTGCGGCCAGTTCGGGAGCGCTCAATTGACCGGAGCGGGAATCGAACGTGGCGCAATAGATCCCCTTGCTTTTCGCGCCGGTGTAGGTGCCGAAGTAAACGTGGTAAGGCTGCGGCGACCCGGCGCGGGTGGCCGGGACGAGCAAAAGCAACGCGGCGGCGAGCGTGGAAAACTGTTTCATGCCGCCAGCAGGCACCAAGGCGCAACGCGTTGCAAGTGGAAGTCGCGCTCGGCGCCGTCCCCGAAGCGCGCTATGAACCCGGCATGGTCTATCAAAAAGAAATCCAGGTGGACACCACCAGACACGGCGAGATGCACAATCTGACGGATGCCGTCACCTCAATTGTCAGTGAATCGCGGATCAAGTCAGGGATCGTGCAGGTGTTCAATGTCGGCAGCACTGGCGCGGTCGGGACGGTTGAAATCGAGCCGGGGCTGGAGCGTGATCTGCCGGAAACGCTGGACCGGCTGATGCCACCAAGCCGCGACTACGGCCACGAGCAGGCGTGGCACGACGGCAACGGCCACTCGCATTTGCAGGCGACGCTGCTCGGGCCATCGCTCACCGTGCCGGTGGTCAACGGCGCGCCGGCGCTCGGGACCTGGCAGCAAATCTTCCACCTCGAATGCGACGTCAAACCGCGCCGACGAACGGTGATGGTCACGGTGATGGGTGAGTAGCGGTGAATGGGTTACAAGGGTTACAATGTTACATGAGTTACAAAGCTGTCAGCAAGCCGGCAGCCCATGTAACTCGTGTAACTCCTGTAAACATGCAACTGTCACCGAGTTGGCAATTCGCGGAGTTTGATGCTCCGGAACCAAACCTCGCTGTTGTGGTCCGTAAGCAGGATGTGGCCCTTGATCTTGTCGCCGAAACCGGCGGCGTTCCTGAATTTGCTTTTCGCCAGCGCAGCTTTCAGTTCAGCGCTGCCCAATTCGTATTCGAGGACCTTGGCGTCGTTGAGCCAGTGTTCGACGTGTTGGCCCCGGATGATCAGGCGGGACTGGTTCCATTCGCCGGGCGGGTGGATGGGTTTGTCGCCGCGCGGCGGCAGCACGTCGTAAAAGGCCGCCGTCTGGTGGCGCGGGTCGGGAAAGACCGTCTCATCCACCATCTGGTATTCCTGTCCCCGCGCATTTGGGCGCGCCTCGGTAGCGAGGTATTTGATGCCGTTGTTGGCCTTGGGCGCGATGCGCCATTCCCACTGCAATTCATAGTCGTCGAATTGCTCCGTGGTGATGATGTCGCCGGCGCCGCTCTTGGGAAGCAGATGGAGGCAGCCCTCCTTGATGGCCCAGCCCGTTTGCGGAAACGACTCCTTTCCGTAACCGCGCCAGCCTTTGGAGGTTTTTCCGTCGAACAGCAACCGCCAGCCCGCCGCTTTTTCCGTGTCCGTGAGTTCGTTCGGTGCCGCGACTCCAGACCGCGGAAGGATGCCGGCAGCGAACAACGAGGCGGCGATGGTCAAGGCGGGAAACGGGAGTCGGTACATAGGTCAATTTACTTGCGGTGTGTTAAGCCACGGCACGGGGACCGTCAAGCGGGGATCCCGGCGCTGGTCGGCGTGATGGGCCGTTCGATCACCACAGTTGACGCGCGGGCCGATTTCGGATTCCATCCCCTTATGCAAATCGAGAGTCTGAAGGTGTTCTGCGATCTGTCCGAAACGGAGAGTTTCACCAAAAGCGCCCACATCAACGGCGTCACCCAATCCGCGGTCAGCCAGCAGATCAGTTCGCTCGAGCGGCAGTTCAAGTCGCTGCTCATCGAGCGCAGCAAGAAGAAGTTCCGGCTCACGCGCGAGGGTCAGGTGCTTTACGATTACAGCAAGCAGATCATCCAGACCTACGACGCGCTGCACAGCAAACTCCAGGAGATCAAGGACATCATCTCCGGCACCATCCGCGTCTCGACGATTTACAGCATCGGCCTGCACGACCTGCCGCCCTACATCAAACGCTTCCTCAAGGAATATCCGACCGTCCATATCCACGTGGAGTACCGCCGCTCGAACCAGGTTTATGAGGACGTCCAGAGCAACGTGGTGGACATCGGCCTCGTGGCGTACCCGCAAAAGGATCCCAAGCTCGAAACCATCGCGCTGCGCAAGGACCCGCTTGTCCTCATCTGCCATCCGCAGCATCCCTTCGCGAAACTCAGAACCATCAAGCTCAAGGCCATCTCCGGCCAGAAATTCGTCGGCTTCGAGCCGGACATCCCCACGCGCAAGGCGCTCGACAAAATCCTCAAGGATTACGACGTCCAGGTCGAGAACGTGATGGAGTTCGATAACATCGAAACCGTCAAGCGCGCGGTGGAAATTGACGCCGGGATCGCGGTGGTGCCGCAAGGCACGATCGTTCAGGAAATTGCCAAGCAAACGCTCGCGGCGGTGCAGCTCGATGACGGTGACTTTTACCGCCCGCTGGCCGCCATCTACAAAAAAACCAAGGTGCTCTCCCCGGCCATGCGGCAGTTTCTCGCCATCCTCAAGGAAGCGGCGAAGGAAGGACACTGACGGGGGCGTTACAGCGCTGAATCGTTGAAGCGGGAGGCCGGGTCGCGGCCACGCTTCAACGCTTCAACGACCGTAAAGACTTGTCAGCCCTCCATCCAGCGCGTATGAACCACGACCTCGAAGCGCTCATGGCAAACGGACACGTGTCATCCAGTCAGAGCACGTTTGGGCGAACCATGCGCCCGGATGCGTGGTGGGTGCAGCCAGCGGCCGTCTTCCTCGGTCTTTCCGCGTTCGTGGTCTATTCCACGTGGGCGGCGTTTCAGGGAGCGCACTATCACTTCGGACCGTATCTCTCGCCGTTTTACTCGCCGGAACTGTTCGGGTCGTCGCCGCACAATTGGTTCGGGCCGCCGCCCGCGTGGTGGCCGGCGTGGCTGCCGTTTTCGCCGGCCCTGTTGATCCTGTGGGCGCCGGCTGGATTCCGGCTCACGTGCTACTATTACCGCGGCGCATACTACAAGGCTTTCTGGGCCGATCCTCCGTCCTGCACCGTGGGCGAACCGCGCCAGCGTTACCTCGGCGAAAACGCCTTCCCGCTCATCATGCAAAACGTCCACCGCTACTTCCTCTTTCTCGCGCTGATCTTCATCGCCATCCTCGCGCACGACGTGTGGAAGGCGATGTGGTTCACGGACGCGGCCACGGGCAAAACCACGTTCGGCATCGGCGTCGGCACGATTGTGCTGGCGGTGAACGTGTGCTTGCTCGGCGGCTACACGTTGGGCTGCCACTCGCTGCGCCACCTGGTCGGCGGCGGCAAGGATGAGTTTTCAAAAGCGCCCGCCTGCGCGCAAGCCTACCGCTGCGTGAGTTGCCTCAATCGCCGGCACATGCTCTGGGCGTGGACCAGCCTGGTCGCCGTCGGATTCGCCGACCTTTACGTGCGGCTGTGCGCGATGGGGATTTGGACGGACTGGCGGATTCTTTGATGGAAGCGAAAGCGGCGGGCAGTTGAAAATGACGAATGACCAAATCCTAATGACGAAAGAATGACGAAGGCCAAATGACGAATGGTGCCGACAACTCGAACAAGCGCCGCAACAAGTTTGACTTGGAAGAGCGGACGGCCTGCTTTGGCGAAGCGATCATCACGTTTGCCAAAACGATTCCGCACAATCCGGTGACGTTGCCGCTGATCAGCCAGCTCGTGCGCTCGGGCACGAGCGTCGGCGCAAATTATTGCGAAGCAGACGACGCGGTTTCGAAGAAGGAGTTTCGCAACAAGATCGGCACGTGCAAGAAGGAGTCCCGCGAAACCAAGCATTGGCTGCGGATGATCGCCAAAGCGGAGGAGAAGTTGAAGCCGCAGGGACGTGTCCTGTGGCAGGAAGCAAAGGAGCTTCACCTGATCTTCGCCGCCATTTTTCGAAAATGAAAACGACCACTCACGCTCCTGGTTCGTCATTCGGATTTGGTCATTCTTTCGTCATTCGTGCTTCGCCATTAGTCATTTCGTTTCGTGTCCCCCATGCCTGATTACCCAACCCACGAACACGACGTGCTGATCATCGGCTCCGGCGGCGCGGGCTTGCGCGCGGCCATTGAAGCCTCGGCGGCGGGCGTCAAAGTCGGGCTGGTTTGCAAGTGTCTTCTCGGCAAGGCCCACACCGTCATGGCCGAAGGCGGCATCGCTGCGGCGCTGGCCAACGTGGACGAGCGCGACGGCTGGCAGGTCCACTTCGCCGATACCATGCGCGGCGGCCAGTACGTCAACAACTGGCGCATGGCGGAGTTGCACGCGAAGGAAGCGCCCGCCCGCGTCCGCGAACTCGAAGCCTGGGGCGCGCTCTTCGATCGCACGCCCGATGGCCGCATCCTGCAGCGCAATTTCGGCGGGCACAAATATCCGCGCCTCGCGCACGTGGGCGACCGCACTGGGCTGGAAATGATCCGCACGTTGCAAGACCACGGGGTGCATCTCGGCATTGACGTTCACATGGAGGTCGCCGTCGTCGAGTTGCTCAAGGATGGCGACCGCGTGGTGGGGGCGTTGGGTTACGACCGCGAGCGCGGCGCGTTCCGCGTGTTTCACGCAAAAGCCGTCGTGCTCGCGACCGGCGGCATCGGCAAGTCTTACAAAATCACCAGCAACAGTTGGGACTGCACCGGCGACGGCCATGCGCTGGCGTATCACGCGGGCGCGGAGTTGCTGGACATGGAATACGTGCAATTCCATCCCACCGGCATGGTCTGGCCGCCGAGCGTTTGCGGCATGTTGGTTACCGAAGGCGTGCGCGGCGAAGGCGGCATTCTCACGAACAAGGACGGCAAACGCTTCATGTTCGATTCCATCCCAGACAATTACAAAGCGCAGACCGCCGACAACGAGGAGGAAGGCTGGCACTACACCCAAGGCGACCGGAACGCGCGCCGCCCGCCGGAATTGCTCACGCGCGACCACGTGGCCCGCTGCATCGTGCGCGAAATCAAGGAAGGCCGCGGCAGCCCGCACGGCGGGGTGTTTCTCGACATCTCGTGGATCAAACAAAAACTCCCCCATGCCGCCGAGCACATCAAACGCAAGCTGCCCAGCATGTATCACCAGTTCAAACAGCTCGGCGACGTGGACATCACCCGCGAAGCGATGGAAGTCGGCCCGACCACGCATTACGTCATGGGCGGCGTGCGGGTGGACGCGGACACGGAAGCTTCAAGTGTCCCGGGCTTGTTCGCGTGCGGCGAGTGCGCCTCCGGCATCAACGGCGCGAACCGGCTCGGCGGCAATTCGCTCTCCGACCTGATTGTCTTCGGCAAACGCGCCGGCGAACACGCGGCGAAGTTTGCGAAAGAAAACCAAGCGGGCCAGATCAACCCCGCGCAAATCGAGGAAGCCGTGAGCCGCGCACTCGAGCCGTTCAACCGCAACGTGAGCGCCGGCCAGTTCGAGGGCCCGTACCAGGTGCAATACGATTTGCAGGAGATGATGCAAAACCAGGTCGGCATCGTGCGGCGCGAAGACGAGATGAAGCGGGCGCTCGATGGCCTTCAGAAGCTTTGGGCCCGGGCCCGACGCGTGGGCGTCACCGGACACCGCGAGTTCAATCCGGGCTGGCACACCGCCCTCGACTTGCCAAACCTTCTCACAGTTTCTGAAGCGGTCACTCGCGCGGCACTGGAGCGCAAGGAAAGTCGCGGCGCACATTTCCGGGAGGATTTGCCGGACAAGGATCCGGCCTTGGGCAAAGTGAGCGTCGTCATCCGCAAAGGCAGGGGTGGCACGATGCAGGTCGGCCGCGAGCCAATTCCAGAGATGCCTGCGGAACTAAAAAAGATCATCGAGGAAATGAAATGACCGACGCGCCGCCAGTCATTGCGCCCGTTGCGAAACGCAGCCGGGTGGTCGGAGTCCTCTCCGGCCTGGGCGCCGTCGCGTCGCTGCTTACACTCGCCGCGGCCCATTTGTTTGGCCTTCTCTACAACGCACTGTTTATCGTTGTGCTGGCGGCTGTCCCATGCGCGATTCTACTCAGAGGCTGGAGCGCCTTCCGAAAAAAGCTGCTCTGGCGCTTTGCGGCCAGACCGTTCGGTTTCGAAATGCGTCGTTATCTTCTTCAGGGCTGCAACCGATGTTTGTTCTGGGTATTGCTCGGAGTCATGCTGAGTCTTGCTTTGCCTGTCGCGCAACTTGCACCTGACGAGCTTCGCTCTGCGCGTTGGCTGCTGTGCGGTTGTATCACGGTGCTGCTCGTGCTGGAGTTGTTCCCTCGCGAGCGCCTTTCGCTGCCCTTCAACCTGTTGTTCGCCTTGGGCTGGGCGTTCCTCGGCGTGCAGTTTGTGCGGGTTCAACTTCCACCGTCCGCTGCGGAAGCCGTCCTGCTCGATCCGCCGTTTCACGGCGAGTGGTATGTGTTCCACGGCGGTCGCAGCAGCTTGATGAACCATCACTTCACCTGGCGACAACAGCGCCATGCGCTGGACATTCTAAAGCTCGTCGGGGGCCGCTCCTACAAGGGCGATGATGCGAAGCTGGAGTCATACGCTGCTTTTGGCCAGGACCTGCTTGCGCCGGCGGACGGAGTCGTGGCGGCAGTCGTTCATGATCAACCCGACCAGCCGATTGGCGGGTCTGACCTCTCACAGCCTGCCGGCAATCGCGTGGTCATCGAGATTGCGCCCGACCGTTTTGTCATGCTCGCGCACCTGTTGAAGGACAGCGCGACAGTCGCCAAAGGCGACCGCGTGTCGCGTGGCCAGCGTGTCGGGCGTTGCGGCAATTCCGGCAACACCTCGGAACCGCATTTGCATTTGCAGGTGCAGAATCGCGTGGACTTCGAGGCCAAAGACCTGAGGACATTTCCCATCTTGTTCCGCAACGTCACACTCGCGCGTGGCGGGCGCACGCAGTCATTGCCAAAGGCGGACGTGCGACGCAACGACCGCATTGCCGCTCAAACCAACACAAGCACGTCATGAAATCAGCGACCTTCCGCATCTGGCGCGGCGACACTCAGAATGGCGCGTTCAAGGACTACACGAGCGAGGTGTCAGAAGGCATGGTGGTGCTTGACGCCGTTCACAAGATTCAGGCAACCCAAGCCCAGGACCTTGCCTGCCGCTGGAATTGCAAAGCCGGCAAATGCGGTTCGTGCTCCGCCGAAGTCAACGGCATGCCGAAGTTGATGTGCATGGCCCGGCTCAGTGAAATCCCGCTCGACAAACCCGTGACCGTCGAGCCGATGAAAACGTTCCCGCTGCTGAAAGATTTGGTGACGGACGTGTCGTGGAATTTCGAGGTGAAAAGGAAGATCAAGCCCTTCAAGCCACGCCCACCCGATGCGCCCGACGGTACGTGGCGCATGGCGCAAGCGGACGTGGACCGCGTGCAGGAATTCCGCAAGTGCATCGAGTGTTTCCTCTGTCAGGACGTTTGCCACGTGCTGCGCGAGCACCAGGAGCACGCGCGGTTCATCGGCCCGCGTTTTCTGGTTTACCTCGCCGCGCTGGAGATGCATCCGCTCGACACCGAGGACCGCCGCGCCGACCTGAAGCAAGCCCACGGCATCGGCCTCTGCAACATCACCAAGTGCTGCACGAAAGTTTGCCCCGAAAACATCACCATCACCGACAACGCCATCATCCCGCTCAAAGAGCGCGTGGTGGACGAGTTTTATGACCCGCTTGGAAAGCTGTTGCGGTGGTTCCGGGCAAAGACAAAATGACGAATGACGAAATCCGAATGACGAAAAAAATCCGAATGGCGAAATCCGAAGAGCGCCCGGGAGGAAGGGCTTTGCGGTATTCTGATTTCGTCATTCCTTTGGCATTCGAGATTCGACATTCGACATTTCCAACCGATGTTTGACCTGAAGCCACTTTCGAACGACGCCATCCCCGCCGCGCTGGAGAAGGCTATGCGCTACCGCCTGCTTAACGAACCAGCCGAGGCCGAGAGCATCTGCCACGACATACTCGCCGTCCAAGCGGACCATCAGCAGGCGCTGGCGACGTTGTTGCTGGCCATCACCGACCGGTTTGACCGCGGCTATGCGCTTGGCGTGTCGCAGGCCCATGAGATTCTGGCCCGGTTGCGCGACCCTTACGAACGCGCCTACTATGCCGGCATCATCGTGGAGCGACGCGCCAAGGCGTTTCTCAAACAAAACACGCCCGGCGCCGAGTTCGACGCGTGCGAATTGCTCCGCGAGGCGATGAGTTGGTTCGAAAAAGCCGAGGGCCTCCGCCCGCCCGGAAACGACGACGCGCTGCTGCGCTGGAACGCCTGCGCCCGCATCATCATGGCCAACAAGCTCGAACTGCGGCCTGCCGAATTTTCCGGACTGCCGCTCGAATGACCCGTGGAAGATTCGCGGCACTACGCACGCAGCAACTTTTCCAGCGCCTCGAACAGCGCCGCGGGTTCGCGGAAATGTTCGCAGCGCCCGGCGCCCGTCACCAGGCCGAAGCCCAAACCGTAAGCCCGCCCGTTGGCCACGCACGCGTTCGTCCGGCAATCCCGGAGCTGACTCTCCGCCGCGCGCAGCACGCCCGCTTTGTCACCGTCCACTTCGTATTTCCAGCCGACGAGCTTTGCCGTTGGAAACAGCCCTCGTAGTTCGGCGATGAGTTTCGGCGTGGGCACGAGTTCGGCCAGCAACGTGCCGGCGCGGGTTGAAATTTTCCCGGACTGGATTTCGCGCAACGCGCCGTCGGGCGAACGCAGCCAGATTTTTCCGAACCTGTAATCGCTCACGGCGGCCGCGTGGAAGACCGCGCCGACATTTTTTTGCGCCGCGAGCGCGCGGAATTGTTCCAGCAGGTTCACCGTGGTCGTGAACTGTTCGACGCGCTGCGCCGTGCGCCCGCCGCCATGCGTCGCCTGCTCGCCGATCAACAGGGTCACTTCATGGCCGCGCGCGGTCAGGAAATTGGCCAGGTCCGACCCGTGCCGGCCCGTCGAGAAATTCGTGAGCCGGCGCACGTTGTCCATCGTTTCATACGTCGGCCCGGCGGTGACGATACAGCGCATGTTGGAGTTCAAGCTTTAGCGTGTCGGGCCGGCGCGGAGCAAGCCAAAGCTGGAACTCCGACCCAGGCCGTCACCCCGTGCTCATTTGCGCTCCGCCCATTGGATGCCATGGAGCTTCGCAAACCGGCGGCGATGCAGTTCACCGTCCAGGCAGTCGTAATGACACGGCACAATCCAACGAGGATTCAACCGGCGGATCTTCTCCACGCTGGCGGGAAAATGCTCAGGCACGCTGTTCAGGATCGCCGGCGACCGGTGGACGTTGAAAAAGTAACTCGCGAACATGTCGCCGCTGAACAGCAGGTCGTGCCGCGCGCTGTAAAACCCGCAGTGCCCGCCGGTATGGCCCGGCAGGTGAATCACGCGCAGCCCGCCCCAGTATGGAAGCTCCTGGCCGTCGCTCAGGAATTCGTCAATCGTCGCAGCGCGGTAGCGGAAAAGAAAACGTCCGGCGGCTTCCAGCCTCCCGCACCAACGCGCAACACCGGTGTAGGGATAGGTTCCCGCCACATGACGCACTTCCTCAACGTGGGCAAAGACCTTCGCGCCGGTCCAATCCTTGAGCCAGGCGAGATTGCCCGCGTGGTCGAGATGCCCATGCGTCAGGAGGATCGCTTTGATGGACTGCGGTTTCAGGCCCAGCTTGCGCACGAGCCTCCGGATCAACTCCGGTTCGCCGACCATCCCGGTGTCAATCATCACACTCGCGTCGCCGTCCGCCAGCAGGAAACAGCAGCCCATGATGCCACGGATCGGGTGAAGTTGCGGCGCGATCTTTGGGTTCATGGTTTGGACTCGAGCTGGAACGTTTCTGCCAGAGTGAAGCCAGCCGGGGCTTGGACTTCAAGCCCGGCTGGTGCAGCATTTCGTCGTGAGCAAGATCGTCGGCATTGATCTGGGCACGACCAATTCGCTGGTCGCCATTGTGGACAGCGGCATTCCGCTGGTGCTCGCGGACGCCGAGGGGCGGCGGCTTACTCCCTCGGTCGTTCATTTTCCTTCGCGCGAAGCGGAGCCGGTCGTCGGCCACGCGGCCAGCCGCGTTCGTGCCGTCAGGCCCGGCGAGACCGTTTACTCGGTGAAACGCTTCATGGGCCGGCGCGGATTGGAGATCGCCCAGGAGGAGAAGTCCGTGGCGTATCCGCTGAACACGTCCGGCGCGGGCGCGGTGACGATCCCCATTCACGGCAGGGAATTCACGCCGGAGGAAATTTCGGCCGCGGTGTTGAGGAAGTTGAAGCAGGACGCCGAGGCCGCGCTGGGCGAACCGGTCACTCGCGCGGTGATCACCGTGCCGGCGTATTTCAACGACGCACAGCGCAATGCCACCAAACGCGCGGGCGAGCTTGCCGGTTTCACCGTGGAGCGCATCCTCAACGAACCCACCGCCGCCGCTCTCGCCTACGGCCTGGACAAGCTCCAGGAGAAGTCGAAGATCGCGGTCTATGACCTGGGCGGAGGGACGTTCGATCTCTCGATCCTCGAATTGAATGCGGGCGTGTTTCAAGTTCTCTCGACCAACGGCAACACGCGGCTGGGCGGAGATGATCTGGACCGGCGACTGGTTGAGTTTCTTGTGGGAAGGATTTTGGCAGTCAAGCCGGATTTGGAAGCCGTGTTGCGTGTTGCGGGTGCCGTCAAGCAGCGGTTGGAGTCAACAGCCACACTTGACGCAACACACAACACGCAACACGCAACGCTTGCGCGCCTGCGCGAAGCCGCAGAGCAGGCGAAGATCAGGCTTTCCTCCGAGACGGATACGGAAATCGCGCTGCCCTTCCTCACGGCGGACTTTTCGTTCAACTACCGGCTCACGCGGGCCGGGCTTGAGCGGCTCACGCGGGAGATGGTTGAACGCACGCGCCCGCATTGCATTCGCGCGCTGGCGGACGCGAAAGTGGAGGCCAAAGACCTGCACCAGGTGATTCTGGTCGGCGGGCAGACGCGGATGCCGCTGGTGCGCAAACTCGTCGCGGAGTGGTTCGGCTGCGCCGAGTTTCAAGAAACGCGCGGCGGCGTCCGGCTCGGCACCGAATTCCACAAGCCCGGCGGCCCGCAGTTGAACACCTCACAAAATCCCGATGAAGCCGTCGCGCTCGGCGCGGCAATACAGGCGGAGATTCTGTCGGGCGGCTTCCGCAACGTCCTGTTGCTGGACGTGACGCCGCTCTCGCTCGGCATTGAGACGTTCGGCGGTTTGATGAACGTGATCATCCCGCGCAACTCGACGATTCCGACCAAGGCGGGCGAGATGTTCACCACCGCCGTGGACCAGCAGCGCTCCATGCTCATCCACGTCCTGCAAGGCGAGCGCGAACGGGCGAAGGACAACTGGAGTCTCGGCCGGTTCCCCGTGGAGTTCGACTCCGCGCCACGCGGCGTCCCGCGCGTCGGCGTGCAGTTTGAAATTGACGCCAATGGCATCCTGCATGTCCTCGCCCGGGACATCAAAACCGGCCGCGAAACAATCGTGGAAATGAAATCCGCCGTGGACGTGGATGACGCAGCCGTGACGCGCATGGTGGAGGAATCGCTCGAACACGCGTTTGAGGACCTGGCCGCGCGGCGGTGGGTGGACGCGCGCCTCAAAGCGAGCGAACTGCTGGCCGCCACGCGCAAGGGGCTTGCGGACTGCAGCGGCGAGCTGGATGCCATGTGCGTCGGGCAGATTGAAACAGCGGTCGCAACGGTGCAAGCCGCGCTGGCCTCCGGGGGCGAGTCCTCCAGCGACGCCGATACGAAACTCCTCCACGCCGCCTGCGCCGCGCTCGACGAGGCGACACTGCCCCTGGCGGACCGGCTCATGGACAAAGCAATGGAGGTTGCGTTGAAGCGGCGCGGGCTGGTCCCGTGAGCCGGGTCACCGCGGTTTGAGGAATCTCATGCTGCCCATGAACCAGAACATGAGGACAACGACTCCGAGAATGAGCACCACCAGAACTCCCACGAAAAAAAAGCTGCGATTTTGGCGGACGAAACGCCGCCATTTGTGCCGTCCGCGATGGGGATGGGACTGCATGGCTGGCATGATTCAGAAAGCCCGGCCCCGCGGCAAGCCGGTTTTTCGCCCGGGCAGCAGCGCGAGCGTGCCGCGAACTTCGGTTCCTGTCGCCCGAGCGCGAAAGTTGTCTGGCAAATCCTCCAATCACGAGACCTGTAGAAGCGATGAGTGAACCCAGGCAGCATCCCGACGCCGCAACGGCGGCTTCGCCCGCAACCACCGATCTGCGGGTGACCGGAATGAGTTGCGCCAACTGCGTGCGCCACGTCACGGAGGCAATCCAGGGAGTTGCTGGAGTGCTCCAAGCAACGGTGGTTCTGGAAACCGGCGTGGCCCGCGTGCGATGGAAGCCGGACGCGCGGGCGGATGTTGCCGCTGTTCAAGTCGCGATCCGCCGCGCTGGCTACGACGCAGAATCCGTGGCGGCGAACGCCTCTTCCACCGGAGAACAGCGTGCTGCGGGCTGGAAGCTCAATCTGTGGCTGGGCGTGCTCGGCACGGCGCCGTTGATGATTGGCGAATGGGTCTTCGGTCTGGGCATGGCCCGGGGATTCCAGTGGGCATCGTTTGCCCTCGCGGGCGTGGTGCAGGTGTTCGCCGGCGCGCCGTTTTATCGCGGCGCCTGGCGGCAGCTCAAAGCCGGTGGTTCGAACATGGACACGCTGGTGGCGCTCGGCTCGACAACCGCGTTCGGCTACAGCGCGTGGGCGTTGCTCTCGGGCCGCGGCGGCCACGTCTATTTCATGGAGGCCGCGGGCATCATCACCCTCATCAGCGTCGGGCACTGGTTCGAAGCCCGCGTGGGGGCGCGTGCCTCGGATGCGCTCCGATCACTCCTGCAACTCGCGCCGCAGACCGCGCGGAGACTTTCTCATGGCAGCAGCCGACGTGAAGGGACTCATTCTGAAGTCCAAAACAGCCAGAGCCTCCTCACATCGGCTGCTACGAATGAAGAAGCGGTTTCCGTGTCCGATCTGGTGGCCGGCGACCTTGTGGCGCTCCGCCCCGGTGAGCGCGTGCCCACCGACGGAGAAGTTGTGGAGGGCAATTCGGCGGTGGACGAGGCGATGCTCACGGGTGAATCCGTTCCCGTAAACAAGGGGCCGGGCAGCGTACTCTACGCCGGCACCGTGAACGCGAATGGCCGGCTCGTCATGCGCGTGACGGCGACGGGCGAAGCGACCGCGCTGGCACACATCATCGCGGCGGTCCAGCGCGCGCAGACGAGCCGCGCAAACATCCAACGGCTGGCCGACCGCGTGAGCAGCATCTTTGTGCCGCTGGTCGTCCTGGCGGCTGTGGGCGCGGGGTTGTGGTGGGGATTGGCCCCGGCTTCCGCCAAGCAGGCGCACGCACTGCTCGCTCCGTTTCTCTGGCTGGCGCACCCGCCGGTCGGCGACGTGGCGGCGGCATTCGTCATCGCCGCGGCGGTGTTGATCATCGCCTGTCCCTGCGCGATGGGCTTGGCCACGCCGGCGGCCATCATGGCCAGCGCGAACGCCGCCGCGCGCCGCGGCATCTTGATCCGCGACGGCGTGGCGCTGGAGAAAGCCGGAACGATCACCGCCGTCGTCCTGGATAAAACAGGAACTTTGACAAGCGGCGAACTGGCCATCGCCGGCCCGTGGACACCGGAAGCCTCGACGCGGTCCAAAGAACTGGCCCAAAAACTCGCCGCCTCCCTCGCAAGGCATTCAAACCATCCCGTGAGCAAAGTTGTGGCGACGCTTTCAGCGGAGCGTGTTGAACTTGAAAACTGGAGGGAGATTCCCGGGGCGGGCGTTCAGGCAGTTTGGCGGACAGAAACGGGGGAAGTCAAAACGGTCCGGCTTGGCGCGTTGCCCTGGCTGCTGCAACAAGGCATCCGGTCACCTGAGCACGAAGGGGTTGTTTCGGAATGGAGGGCCGGCGGCGCAACCATTGTCGGACTGGCGGTGGAGGATTCCATCGGTGCAATGTTCGCGCTGCGGGATTTCCTGAAGCCGCACTCGGCGGAAATGGTGCATCAGTTGCAACGCCAGGGATTGAGAACGTTCCTGCTGACTGGCGACAACGCGCTCATGGCGGCCGGTGTGGCACGGCAGGTCGGCATTGCGCCGGAGAATGTTTTCGCTGAAGTCCGTCCCGGGCAGAAGGCGGAATTCGTGAAGCGCCTTCAAGCCCGGGGCGAGCGCGTCGCCTTCGTCGGCGACGGCATCAACGACGCGCCGGCGCTGGACCAGGCCGATCTGGGCATCGCCGTGAGCCGTGCCAGCGATGTCGCGCGCGAGGCGGCGGACATCATCCTGCTGAAATCCGATATCGAAGCCGTGCCCGAGGCGCTGGGACTGGCGCAGGCGACGTTGCGCACGATCAAACAGAATCTGTTCTGGGCGTTCTTCTACAATGCGCTTGGTGTGCCGCTCGCGGCACTGGGGTTCATGAGCCCGATCCTTTGCGCGGCGGCGATGGGAGTGTCCGATCTGGTGGTGATTGGCAACGCGCTGCGGCTTAGGCACTGGCGGCTGGAGCGAAGGAAATCCGATTCCCGCGATCAACGGCGCGCGGCTTGAGACTAACTGCCCGTCCTTCGGTTCATCACTGGCGAATCCCCCACGCTCCCTTCAGCGGGGCGTGGGGACTCGCGCAGCCTGGCGGTTTTAACGATCAGGCGAGTCACCCTGCTCTCCGCAGCCATTGCCATCGTGAAGGTGGTGTCGTGAAGGCGCTTGACTCAGAGGCAGCGGAAACGTAACAACGAACCCGGAATCATTGACCGCGGGGTGTTCGCCGCTGCTTGCATTGCGGGTTGCCGGGGAAGTCAGGAGGGCAGACATCGAGCGGAGGGGCATTCCCCTCGCCCGCGCCAGGAACCATGCGAGAACCATTCTGCCGAAAATTAGTCCGGGCGGGCGCCGGGTTTCGATCAAAGTCTTCGCGCCGTGATCCGGGTCATGGCTTTTCCGCGTGTTGAACCGCTCTCCCCCGGCCATGCCGCACTCCACACGCAACCACGAGAAGGAAAAGAAGCGGTTCTATCTGTTTCCCGGGCAGGGCGGGCGCGCTTATGCGCGCAAGCAGAGATTGATCTTCAAATCCGCGGTCATCGTCGGGTTGCTGGTGTCCGCGCTCTTCGCGCTTTTGGTGTATCTCTCTCAGCGTTCGCCGAAATGACCGCCGTCGGACCCGCGTCAGACGAACAGGCCGATCCGCCGCAATCTCGTCGCGTCAATCAAACCCTGGTCGGTGAGCTTCAGCTCCGGAATGGGTGAAAGGCTCAGGAAGGAAAGGGTCATGAATGGCGCGTTCAGCCGGCAACCCAGCGCCCGCGCCGCGGCATTCAAGCGGTCCATCCGGCGGATCACTTCGTGGAGGGGCCGATCCGAAACCAGCCCCGCGATCGGCAGACCGAGCGCCGCCGTCACCCGTCCGTCCGCCACGGCCACCAGGCCGCCCTGACGCTGTTCCAATTCCTCGATTGCCCGCCGGATGTCCGCGTCGTTTGTTCCCACGACCACCACGTTGTGCGCGTCGTGGGCCACTGTCGAGCCGAGCGCGCCGACACGCAGGCCGAATCCACGGACAAAACCCACCCCCACGTTGCCGGTCGCATGGTGGCGCTCGACGACGACGAGTTTGAGGATGTCCCGCCGAGGATTCGCAACCACCCGGCCGCCTTCGATTCTCGGAGCCTGGACGATCTGGCGCGTCACGATCTGGTTCGGGACGATCTGGATGACGCGGATTTTTCGGCGGGCACGCGCCGGAGCTTTGACTTCGAGGTCACGCGGCGCGTAGCGCAGGTTGATGGTGCTGCGCGGCAACGGCACGGCCGCGGGCCGCCCCGCGAGATACTCGCCGTCTTCGGCCACCAGCTCGCCTTTTTTGAAGACCTGCCGGGCCCGGAGATTTTTCGGATCGTCGAACACGATGAAGTCCGCCCAATACCGCGGCGCGATGGCGCCGAGGTTGTGCAGGCGGTAATGCCGCGCCGTGTTGATGGTGGCGACTTGAAAGGCAATGATGGGCGGCACGCCGGCCCGGATCGCCAGGCGCACAGCGTGGTCAATGTGGCCCTCGCCAGCCAGGTCGCCCGCGAGCTTGTCGTCGGTGGCGAACGAGCAATTCGCGGTGTTGTGCGCGTTGAGGAGCGGCAGCAGGTGCGCGAGGTTCCGCTCCGTGCTGCCTTCGCGCAACAGGAGGTGCATCCCAAGCCGCAGCTTTTCGCGCGCCTCGGCGAGTTCCGTGGACTCATGGTCTGAGCGCACGCCGGCCAGCGCGTAGGCGTTGAGATTTTTCCCGCGCAAGCCCGGTGCGTGGCCGTCAATCGCCTTGCCCTTGCCCGCGTCAATCTTCGCCAGCTCGCTTTGCACGCCGCGATAGACTCCCGGATAGTTCATCAACTCGGCCACGCCGGCGATGCGCTCGTCGCCGATCATCAGCTTCAGATCGTCCGCGGTGATCCGCGCCCCCGCCGTTTCCAGATGCGTGGCGGGGACGCAACTGGGCAGCATGATGAAGAAATCCACTGGCAGCCCCTTGCTTGATTCGAGGACATAGCGGATGCCGTCCAGGCCGAGCACGTTCGCGTACTCGTGAGGATCAATCACCACCGCGCCGGTGCCGTGCGGCACAACGGCCCGCGCGAACTCCGGCGCGGTGAGCATCGAGCTTTCCAGGTGGAAGTGCCCGTCAATGAGGCTCGGCGCCAGGTACGCCCCGCGCAGGTTGATGACCCGCTTCGCCCGGTAGTCGCCGAAACCGACAACGCGCCCATCCTCTACCGCAACGCTGGCCGCGTGGACTTCACCGCTGAGGACATTGACCAGCCGGGCGTTCTTGAACAGCAACTCGGCCGGCTGTTCGCCGCGGGCCACGGAGAGTTTTTGCCGGACGTTGCGCATGGTTCAAATCGGGAAGCGCAGGTCGCGGGATGCCAATCGAACGTCCAACTTCATACGGTGCCGATGAACCTGTCATACAACCCACGGCGAGGCAAACGCCGAGCGGCATCCGGCTGAGCCGGTTCAACGATGAAGCCACGGTTCCGCTGCGACACCTGAACAACACCTGCTCGACTCCCATCGCGCGAACCGCTACGTTTCACGTGCTCGATGAAGAAAGATATCTTCGAGGCCCTCGCCGCCGCCGCCGCCGCGAACGAACCCGTCGCCCTCGGCATCATCACGGTTGCGAAGGGATCGAGTCCGCAGAAAGTCGGCGCGAAAGCGATTTTCCACCTGGATCGGCGCATCGAAGGCACGCTTGGAGGCGGCTGCCTTGAGGCCGAAGCCCAGCGACTCGCGCTGCAGGCGCTGAAGACCGGACAGCCCGCGATGTTCGATCTCGTGCTGGACCATGACTTCGGCTGGGACGACGGCTTGATCTGCGGCGGGAAAGTTGTCGGCGTGATCCTGCCGAACGTCCAGAGCCTCGGCGAAAAATTCTGGGACGAGCTCGCCCAACGAAAAGCCTCGCAGACCTGGGGCGTCAAAAACGATTTTTCCATTGCGCGAATCGAAACCGCGTTGGCGGCCACGGCATCGTCCAGGCAGAATCTGGCCGAAGGGCGTGAACCGGGCGATTGGCTCTACGTCGAAAAGATCGCGCCGCCGTGCGCGCTGTGGATCGCCGGTTCCGGCCACATTGCCCAAGCCGTCGCGCCGCTCGCGTCGCAACTGGACTTCGCCGTCACGATTTTCGACGACCGGCCTGAACTGGCGAACCACGATTGTTTCCCCGGTGCAGTCGCGATCCGCACGGGCCACTGGGGCGAACTTTGCGCGGCGCCGTTTCCAGACGTGCCGGCGTTTGGGTTGATCGTCACGCGCGGCCACAAACACGACGCGCTCGTGCTCGAAAGCTGGATTCATCGTCCGTTCGCCTTCCTCGGCATGATCGGCAGCGCGCGCAAGGCGCGCACCATTTCCGCACATTTCGTCCAAAAGGGAATCGCCACGGCGGAGCAGATGGCGCGGGTCGCCTGTCCGGTCGGCATCCGCATCCGGTCCCAGAGCGTCATGGAAATCGCCGTGGATATTCTGGCGCAATACATAGACCGCCGGGCTGCGCTGGCGGGGCCGATCCACGCGTCGTGCGCGGCACGAACGGAATTGGTTTGATCGTCCTGGCTCTGCGCACCCGGAAGCTTCACGACTGGGCGAGCCGAACCCACTCCTTTCTCGACAGCCACGCGTTCGCTCCCGAAACTCCCGACGATGCCCGTCATTGAAGTCAACGGCCTGACCAAGACCTTTCGCACCTACAAGAAGCAGCCCGGCTTTGCCGGTGCGATCAAGGGGCTGTTCCGGCGGACTTACGAACAGACCGTCGCCGTCAACGAGGTCACCTTCAACATCGAAGCGGGCGAACTCGTCGGTTTCCTCGGGCCGAACGGCGCCGGAAAAACCACGACGCTGAAAATGCTCGCTGGCCTGTTGTATCCGAGCCGGGGTGAAGCCCGCGTGCTCGGCCACGTCCCCTGGGAGCGTCACGACGATTACCGCCGGCAGTTCGCGCTGGTGCTGGGGCAGAAAAACCAGTTGTGGTGGGACCTTCCCGCCCGCGAATCCCTCGAGCTCAACGCCAAAATTTACGGCATCCCGAACGACCGTTTCGAGCGCACGGTCGCCGAAATGGGCGAGCTGCTCGGCGTGCGCGACAAGCTCAACGTCAGCGTCCGCGAATTGTCCCTCGGCGAGCGGATGAAGATGGAACTCATCGCCTCGCTTCTGCATCAACCCCGGGTGCTGTTTCTCGACGAACCGACCATCGGCCTCGACGTGGTGTCGCAAAAAATCGTCCGCGAGTTTCTCCGGCAGCACAACATCACGCATCGCACCACGATCCTGCTCACCAGCCATTACATGGCCGACATCGAGGCGCTTTGCCGGCGGGTCATCATCATTCACCAGGGCCGGATTTTCTTCGATGGCAGGCTGGGCGACGTGGTGGACCGGTTCGCCGATTTCAAACTCATCACCATCCACTGCGACGGCGCGGACGCCTGTCCCGCCGATGGCCTGGCCCGATATGGCGAAGTGGTGGAAAAAACCGCGGGCAGCGTGCGCCTCAAGGTCAAGCGCGACCGGGTGATCGCCGCGTGCAAGGGTTTGCTCGATGAACTGCCGGTGAAGGACATTGACATCGAGGAAGTGCCCATCGAGGACGTGATCCGCCAGATTTTCGCCCGCTGATCCATTGGCTCGCGCAAGTTGGCATTCACGAACCGCGGTGCTTCAGCAGGTCCCGGGCTTCGAGTCCCCGCCTGTCGCTGAAAGCTTCAACACCGGCCGCATCAACCCCTCTGCAATGTCGAAAGACAATTCGCCGTAATGCAGCGCGCCGCACAGGTGCAGCCAGAGCGTGTTCAACATTGCCGCTGCGACGGTCAGGTTGGCGAAGAGAATTTGCGGCACGGACGCCACCAGTTCAGTGCAACTCTGCTCCGTGGGCAGGCGGTCGGCCGCTTCGCGGATTTCTGGATGATGCCGCGTGAGCGACGGGGAGAGGTCCGCACCGTCGCGCCGCAAGTACACCTGTACGCTGCCGTAGGTGCCGCGGCGGACGGTCCCGCCGGCATCAGGACCGACGCCATCGTTGCCGCCGGAGATGACGCAGAAACTTTTGAGCCGCGCGGAGCAGTGGTCGTTCACCAGTTTCCGAGTCGCGTGATTGTCCACCGTCAACAGCACGAAGTCGCCGTCTTGAATCAGCCGCCCGACGTTCTCCTCTGTGACGAAGGTCTCGATGGCATGGAGCGCCAGCGGAGAATCGGCGAACCGCGGCAACAATTCCTCGCGCGTGACTGCGGCCTTGTTGCCGCACGCGCCGAACACCATGCGCGTGGCGTTGGACGGCTCGAACGCGTCGCCGTCAATCAGCACCAGCCGGACGGGACTTCCCAACGACGCGAGGAAAACCGCCCCGTAGCGCGCCACGATGCCACCGACGCCGCCCAGACCGATGAGCTTCACGGAACAATTCTGCGGCACCGCCGCCTGGAACGACTGACGCGATCTTAAAGCCAGTACGCTCATGGCGGGGTGGGCGGCTCCGTGCCGATTGGCGCGCTGGCAACGACAGCCACCGCTGCGCCAGCGAATTCTCCGACATGGGTCACGGCGACGGCGGGGGACTGTGCGGCGGCGTCCACGGTGGTTGCGTCTCTGATTTCCGAAGTGCGCGGCGTTCTGCTTTGCCAGATGTAGGCGCCTTTCGCGGAACTCCAGGACTTCACGGAAAGTTTGTCCAGCCAGGCCTCCGGAACTTCGCGCTCGCGCCGGCGGCGGTAGCCGCCGAACACCTTGGCCAGGTCGCGCACCAGGAATCGCGTCCCGTCCACCGTCACTTCGCAGTGGAACTCCGGCGGCTCCTGATGCACGCGGCCGACCACGATGTGCAGGCCCGCCCGGAACTGTTCGTCCGCCTTGTCCATCGAGGACGCATAAGCCGGCCCGTCCACGTGGCTATGCGCGTCGCCGATCAGCATCAACTGCGGCGGCAACGGCGGGATGGTGTATTCCAGTTCGAGCGGATACGGTTTCCCCGACCAGGACTCGCCCACGATACCGGTCTGCTCCGGCACAATGGCCACCACCTCGCCTGCGATCCTGTCCCACGCCAGCAACACGGCCGCCTCGGACGAGAACCGCCGGCCCACAATGGAAAAAAATCCCACGACCTGCTCAACCAGTTTGCGCGGCAGCTTAGGATAATGCAGTTCCAGGGACGGTTCATGTGCGGCGAGTTCGCTCGGGAATTTCTCCACCCGGACGCAGCTCCGAAAGAAGGGATGATTCCGGCACAGGAACAACCCGTCCTTCGTGAGCAGATGAAACACGGGCGCGTCCTCCGGCAGAGGCGTGTCCGCCTCCAGCTTCACCACGATCGGCGTCCGCAAGATGTCATTGTGCGAGGCCATGCATCAACTCCGCCAGTTCCAACGCCGGCCGCCGCGGCCCGGGCGCGGGGACCGGCTGGTTGAAAATGACACGCGCGAGGTCGGCCGCCGTGGCGCAGGCCGTCCGCCGCGAGCCAAGGTTTTTGAACGTCCGCGCCGCGACCTGTTTCACCGTGCGGCCCGTTTTGAGCCACGGCACGTCCAGCACGAACAGCGGGTCCTTCGCCGTGGCCTCCTGCCACGCCTCGACCGTGCTGACGCGCGGATCCACGCCGCGCGATGCGGTGAACCAGCTCGCTCCCTCGTGGCCTTCGCTGCTGTAATTGAAACCGGTTTCCAGCAGGCAATGCCGCAACGCGTTGAAGCTGGCGCACAGGCGCCGTGGCGTGTCCGGCTCGCGCGCAATCGCGTCCAGTTTCAAGTGCTGCGTGCAGATCCAGGACAGCGGGCGGCCATGCTCGGAGGCGAACTTCGAGCAGTTGAGGAGCGCGGGAAACATCAGTTCGTCGTCCAGGGTCTGGAGTGGCGCGGTGCGGAAAAAACATTCGTTCACGCCGGTCAATTGCAACTGGCCGCCCGGCTTCGGCCCGAACACCGCTAACACGATCAGATACGGCAGCGCGATCCGCACCGCCCGGTACTTCGTGCCCCGGCCAAACGGCGACGGCGAATCGCCGGCGATCCAGTGAAAGTTGTGGACGCGCGGCGGAGACTCATAAACCCAGATCGTGAACGGGCCTTCGGAGATGACGGCCTTCACCCCGTCCGGCAGCCATACGCCGCAGGTGTCCATCCGCTGCGGCGCGACTTTTGCCAGCAGATCGGCCAGCGACATTTTCGCCAGTTGGCCTTCGGGTGATGTGGCCATCGCTTCGGCCCCTTCGATGCGGATGAATTCACTCATGCGCTCCTCGACATTGAGGACGCCATGCCCGCACCGCCCTTTTCCCCGGCACGACGGATGAATCTCAAATCCTGGCCTGCACTGACGACCGTCTCGTCGCCGACTTCGTTGCCCGCGATCACCGCCTGGCTGCGCGGGTCAATGTCGAAGCGGTCGCGAAATCGCGCGCGGATTTCGCCGACGGTCATGTTCGCCACGGGCAGGTTTTCGGAATAAGGCCCGGAGGCCACCGAAACCAAGTCGTCGCCGCCGAGGTCGTCGCCGAAAATGCTGCCCAGTCCGCCGCCGTGGGCGGGCAGTTCCTGTTCTGGTTGATGTGATTCGTTCATAGGGTCCCATTTCTCTATGATGCAGCTTGTGCAGTTGTTTGTCGGATGTGCGACATGGAATCGGTGCCGTCAGCCGCGCTGGAGTTCGAGGGCCGAAGGCGAGGGCCGGGGGAGCCGGCGGACGGTGGCCACGCGCACGCCATCGGGCACGTCGGTGTATTCGCGCGCATTGTGTTCGGTGAGTTGATCCACGACGCTGCGAATCTGCTCGTCCAAGGCGCGCACTACCGACTCGAACTTCACGCCTCGCGCGCCGCCGCCAAGGCTTTCGGCCCGGCAGGTTTCCTCCGCGGCCTGGCGCACCGCCCGGTCCACCAGCGCGGGGGTGAGAAAGTCGCGGCGATGGCGCACCTGCGGCGTAGCCGAGCCGGCGTAAGTCAATTCCACCAGGCCGCGGTCCGCGCCGTTCAGGCTGAACAGCCAGGCGGCGACGTCGGCCAGCATCTTGCGCTGCAACTCCGCCGGGGTGCAGCCGTTGTTGGCGAAGAGCGGCAGCCGGTTGAGGTGCTTCTGCAACACGGCCACGAACGTGCCCTTGCGGTTGAGCCGCGGAAAATGCTCGATCGTCCCGCCGATGCGGCGGACGAATGCCCGGTCCAGCAAATGCGCCTCGTTGGTGGTGCCGAGAAAGATGATGAAGCGCCCGCGCAATTCCGGCCTCGTGCTGTCGAGGCGCTCCAGCGCGCCGGTGAGAATGCGGTCATGGATCGAGTCCTGTCCGCGCGCCCGCGCCAGGCCGTCTATCTCCTCCATGATGGCGAGCACCGGCAGTTGGTGGCGCTTTCCGTCCGGCGCCACGAAGGGCTCGTCGGCCAGTTGCTCGACCTCGGTGAAAAAGCGGTCGAGGTTCTTGTCGCTTTGGCCGAGCCATTTCGAGAGCACCTCGCTGAGGCGCAACCGGCAGACGCGCGGCGGCAATTGCGCGACCGGCACGCCCGTGGCTTCGCTCATGATCTCGTACATCCGATACCAGATGGCGTGGACCGAAAGGGTCTTGCCGGAACCGCTCGTGCCGGCGAGCAGCGTCATCGAACAGCGCGGCAACTGGTAACGCCGCCGCGATTCCGGGTCCAGCATTTCAATGCGAAGGTACGACGCCAGCCGCTCGATGCACGGCGCCGGAGCGCCGATGTCGCGCTCGACGATCACGTCCGGCGCCGGGGATTTGACCAGATACCGGTAGTGGGAAAACCCGTCCACCGGCGGCAGTACGTCGAAGGCCGTCGCTTGTTTGCTGTTGATGACGAGACGCGCGCCGGGTGCGGCCTGCCCGGCCCTGGCCTTGTCCAGGATGGTTTGCGAGGCGAACAGGACGCAACGGTCATCGCCACGGCCATTGACCTCGACGTGGTGCTCGTCCACCCAGCGCTCGAGTGTGGCGATCTCACCCGTTCTCGAAGGCTCGGCGCGCATGAGCAGCGCGCGGCCTTTGGTGTCGAGAATCACCCGGTCGCCGGCGCGCAAAGTCCCGGCCAGCATCGCGTCCGGCACGGTGGTGTAAGCCTGCGTGCCGTCGTCGAGCACCACCAGGGCGTGCCGGGAGGCTGAACCGTTGACCTGGCAGTGGCGCAGAAAAACGGCGTTGCGCAGCGGGCCTTCCATCATCTGCTTGATGAACTGGTTCAACTCCTCGAGCTTCTGCGCGAATTCGTCCGAGGTGTTTTGGCCGGCGTTTCCTTCGAGCAACGCGCCGAGGATGGCCTTGTTCTCGGCGGCGGGATTGGCGGCGACGCTTTGAAGCAGTTCGATCCGCTTCTCCATTGCCAGGTCCGGATCGAGCAGCATGAGGTGGATGGGATTATACTTTTTGGGCTTGGGCATGGGGTGATTCCTCCTGTGCTGGGAGCGGGGCCTGGTCCGGCTCGGAATTGAAATCCGGGATCGTGAAAAAGCCGCGCGCCTGCAACCGGCCATCGCGCAATCCGAAAAGGGAATGAACCTTGTCGCCGCGCGCGGTGAGGCCAAAGATGTGGCAGAGCTGCCAGGGTTGATGCGCAAAGACGGCGCGCGTCCAGGTCTGATCGTCGGGTGAGACAAAGACATTGTTGAGACTGCACGTCGGACGCTGGAGGCAGCCTTCGCAAGTCTTGCCGCCATTGGGAAGGTAGTTATGTCCGTGGGCCTGGCCCAGAATGCGAATCGCCCGATGCGGCTCCGCCGCCTGGCGCGCCTGCATGATCCGCTGGATGCGCGTCCAGCTCCGGCTCGAATAGGACAGGCTGAATTCCGTCTGCTCGGCTTCGCGCACTTCCAGCACGTCGGTGACGACACAGAAGAATTCGCCGGAGTCCGCACAGGCGCAGAGCGATCCAGCGAGGATGCCACCAGTCTCGACGGCCGGCACCGCGTCGCCGCCGAGGCGAGAGGCGATTTCCGCCCGCGCAAGGGCCGCTTCGGTGTAGAACACGGGAAAGTGGTCGTCCTCCACCACGTCAACCGCCCTGGCCTTTTCCAGCAATGGACGCAGCGGCCGGTTGAGAAAGACCAGCGGCGCGTGTTTGATCTGGAAATCAAACTGCGCATCCATGGACGCGGGCGTCGTGGCCGGCGCACCGTTGCGATCCAGTTCCACCTCGTAGAGGTAGGTCTGGCCAGGCCGCAACGTGCCCGCCGTCCGCAGGCGGGCCGCCGCCCGCTCCGCAACGTGGCCGAGACTGTGGATCGTGAAAGCGCGCCGGGCACTCCCGCCGCGCGGGTCGGTGACCTCCAGCTCGAATCCCGTACAACGCCGGTTCGAGCCTTCCTTGAACGACGGCACCAGCCGCACGGGCAATTCCGCCAGCGGCACGCGGGGCTGGCCGCGGCGCAGGCAGCCGTCGCGCCACGCTTCGCTGACTGCGTCAGCAAGGTCCGCCGGCCGCACCCGCTCGCGGGCCAGGGATTCGCCGTTCAACTCAAGCCGGAGAACGACGGCGAGCGATTCTGCGGAGCCGGTGGGCGGCGGATCAGTTTTTCCGGATAGGATCATGGAATTCTCGTCCGATGCCTCGCAGATGCCAGCGATAGTTTCGGGGGCGGCAGGCCAGTGCCGCGAGGTGCAGCACGATGCGCCAGCCCGCGTGGCGTTGAACCAACCCGGCGAACCACGCGCGCCGTCGTCGCGCATTGAACCTCTGAGCTTGGGCAGCCCGGCCGCGCAGAACGAACAGAAACCCGGGAGCGCGGCATTCATGCCGCTTCGGCGTCGGGTCGTGTCTGGCGATGAAGCGGCATGAATGCCGCGCCCCACAGGCTGGTTCAGGAAATGTTGGCACGATGCGGAGCGGCAGCCGGAACGGCGGCAATCCCGTCCATACGTTGCCTCGGGCAATCAGAGGAAACGGTTTCACGTTTTTCATCTTGTCGCGCGTTGCCGTTTTAGTGTCGTTCAGTTACTTGCCCTGACGAGGGCGGGAGCGGCCTCCTTGGCGCCGCCTCCGCCTCGCCGTCGGGTTCGGTTCCTCAGCCGGCACCCAAATGCGTTTTGGGATGCAACGTCAGCCGGGCGTTGGACTCGATCTGCTCGCCGATGGGGCGCTGCTCGTCGAGGTAATTGCCGGTGGCGTCGTCGCGCAACGCCCAGGGGACGTTTTGCGGCAGGTCCATGCGCGCCGCGAGCGCCTGCGCGACGGCAGCGACAGGCGTGCCGCGCTGTACGTCGCGCGCGTCCACGAGATGCGTGCCGGTGATGTCGGCGGCTTCGAACCGGAAGCCGTTGCCGTGGTTTCCGGACGCCGTGCTCGCGGGCGGCGCGAGGGTTTCTGTTTCCATGAGGCTCATGTGGGGTCACTCCTTTCGGGTTTTGGGTTTGGGATCGGGGCGAGCGCCAGGGTCTCGGATGCCACGCGGGCATCGGCCAGCAACTCGACCGTTTCAGCCAGCGCCGCGACGACGTGTCGGACGCCGTGGACACCGGCCAAAAACAAATCTTCCGACGGCGGCGCGCCCGTGAAATCCACCTCCGCCACGACGGACAACTCCGCGCCGTCCCCGGCGAAACCCAGGCGCACGAGCCGCCAAAGCGTTTGCGCGTCGCCGAGCACGGCGCGCAACCACTCGCGCCGCGCGACGGACAGGTCGCCCGGCACTGCGGGCAGAATCACGAAACGCACGGCCCAGCGTTCCGGTGCGAGAACCAATTCCCCCTGCGCCACAAAGGAGCCGGCCTGGACCGTCAACGCGCCGTGCGGCAGCCACGATTCCACCAGGCCGCGCCCGGGCGGTTGCCAGCCACGCGGCGTGCCGTCGTTGGCGGTAGCCAGCGCCCACGCCAGGTACGCGTCGGGCGACACCGCCGCCGCATCATTCCATTCCGAGTCCCCATCCAGGCACACGGCGTTGGCAGGAAATTCGAACACGCGCCGGCCGGCTGATCCCTGGCCGATCCGCTTCCACAAGCCAGGCCGGCCGAGGTCGCGCAGCACGTCGGGCGGCGCCGGGTGCGTGACCGTTTCGAGTTCCACCCAGCGGTCGTCGAGCTTGAACGCGATATTTTCGCAGTGGTAACGGCCATCGCCATTGGCGGCAAAGCCGGCGCGGGCCAGCGCGACCTGCCACTGCGGCGGCACGGCGATGGGTGGTTGAATTGCCACAGGGTTCATGTTCGTGCTTCCGATGTTCCTAGGAACGGCTCGCGCGAAAGTGGAAATTTTTCTGCGTTGCGCAGCCACCAATCTGCGGCCTCGGCGTTGAGCACGCCGGCTGCGTCCGCCGCATCTAGCTGGACTGTCTGCATGGTGAGCGCGCCGTAGGCCATGAGAATGATTTCCTTGAGCGGAACACCCGCGGGCATGCTCGGGCCAAGGCACAGCACTTGATGAACGTCGCGACTCACGTTCGCGCACCAGACGTGTGAGGGCGCGAGAATCTGGACGAAGGAATAACCCGGTTGCGGCAACACCATCCCCGCCTGGCGATACATGAAACCCAGCACGGCGCGCGGCATCACTTCGAGCGGCCCGTCCGGGCGGTGCAGGCATGGCACGGTCACGCGCATCTCGACGACGGCGCGCAGGTCCACCGTCACGTCGAGCCACTCGATCTTGAGGCGGTTGGAGATTTGCGCCAGCGCCGCCAGTTCGTGGACCTCCGCCAGTTTGCGCACGCGCCAGGCCGCCACGCCACCGCAGGTCGCGCGGGCGAAATCCAGAATGCGGCCATGGCGTTCGTTCAAGGCCACCCGGCCAAGGGCCGACAACCCGCCGATGGGAATAGTGGAAGGCGTCGCGGGATTCATGACGAAACGGAGACTCCGGACTCCGATGGAGCGCGCCGAAGGCCCGCAAGGAGTCCGTTATTCGCGGGAAGATTTGTTGCCGCTTGTTCCACTGACTTCCGTGGAATGGCAGGCGGGTTTCGGAACAACACAGCATCTTCTCCACGGCTCACGAGCACACAGCGAACTTGGGCGACGCCGAGTTCGTTCAGTGGCCGGTCATTCGCGCCGCCGAGCAAGGACGCGGCAACCGTGCGATGCGCGTGGAGCGGCTGTGCCTGAATTGGCATCCGGCATTTCGGACACCGGCCCCAACGGCGAAACCCGTGGAGGAAAAACCGCTGCACGGATCTCTGCGACGCACACTGGCACACACCCGACTCGACCCATTCATAGCCGTCCACCGTGAACGCGAACAATCCGTGGGTGTCCGGGAAAGCAGTCTGGGCCAGTTCACTGGGCGACATTGTCTCGAGCGGCCTCTGGACCTCCGCCAGCGAATATCGGCGATGCTCCAGCCGGCAGTTGGTGTTCCGCGCCAGACGCGAAATCGTCGTGCGGTTCGTGAAACCGCAAAACTCGAGCTGGGTGTCCGCCACCGGCGCGCCGAGGTTGAGCGCGAAGCGGAGAATCTGGTTTGACGCCAGATCGGCGGCGAGCGAGCAGAGGCTGCTCGCGCTCATCGTTGCGGTCGTCGCGGGCTTCATGGCGGATTGTGCGTGGGCGGGCCTTCGCAACTGAACCGGGTTTGTTCGTCGAGCATCCGCCACTCGGTCTGGCCAAAGCCGCACGCCGGACAGGGCCCTTGCGCGTCGGTGTTGCCGAACCAGCGCACCTGGGCCGTGAGCGTGTCGCCGTGGACGGACGCCTGCACGAGCGGTTTGCCGAGACAGAGACAACGCTGGCCCACCTCGATCTCGGCCGCGAGGTTGTCCGTGGCCATCACCACCAGGTCCGCGTCCGCGAAGGCGTCGAGCGGCAGACACTCCACGCCTCCGTCAAAATGGAAGACGCGTGTGGCCGGGCTGATCGCCTTGCAACGGCGGGCGATGGTCCGGGCCTTGGATTTTCCGACGTCACGGGGTTCGATTTCGTGAGTGAGGAGACTCTCGCTCTTGAAACATTTCGGATCCACCAGCCACAGCATCGCAACGCCGATCCGGGCGACATGGGTGGCGATCCTCCCGCCGACACTTCCCAGGCCGATGATCATGACCCTGAGCAGCATCAACTTCATCGCCGCGTCCGCCGGGCCGCCGATGAATTTGGGCAGGCGCGCCGCGAGCGGGACGTGCCGATGCTCGCGGTGCGGCTTGAGCGGTGGGGCGCCGGGCCGGCCTCGCGATCCCTGGCTTGAACGCGAACGGACTGCCACGAATCGAACGGGATTACTCATGGATCAAGTCGGGCCAGTAACTGAACCCTTCCTTGAGAGTGATGGGCCGCTCGCACGCGATGCAGGCGTGGTGCATCCGCGCGCATTGCAGACCGTCGGTGTCCTCCGGTTCGCAGTGCATCGCGGTGCCGCAAGGACAGAGGTAAACAGTGGAGGATTCCGTGAAGGCGGTGCGGCACACGGGACATGTTTTTCCCAGCAGTTCCGACGGCGGCGAACCGATGCGAGGCCGGATGAAGAGCGTGACGTGCAACGCGCTGTCGTCGGCCAGTTGCACCATGTCCTTCTCCCCCAGAATGGCGACTCGGGGCGCGACATGGCCGTTGACGCGGAGGCGGTCGCCGGTCGGATTGACGACGAGCAGGCGCAACTGCCGGCGGCGATTGCTGATCTGCTCGACGATCAGCGCGCCCGTTCCTGGCGGCGTTGTGGCCGGCACCAAACCGGGATGGCCGCCGGGCGCCGCAACCACCGCGGACGCGCCTGTCGGCACGGGCAGGACTTCGGCGCGCGGGACCGGCGCGCCCTGCCCGGCTGGCGGCACGTCCGGCACGAGGTGAATCTGCTGACATTCGGCGGTGTTCATGCTGGGCCTGGTTCCGCGCACGGCGCGGTGGTTTCACCCAGTCCTTGTCCGCGGCACCACGCTTATGGAAAATTTTTCCGTTCCTGGGCGAGGGAAAATCCTCTCGCGGAGAAGAGGGATGCAAACCGCTTCGCAAAACAGCACTTCCGCGGGCGAGGAATTCGAGACGAAGTATCCCGACCCTCACCAGCCGAAGCGCTCAGGCGCGCGGGACCAGCTCCTTGATGGCGTCTCCCAGGGATTCGTCCACCAACACGATGTTGGCCAGCCCGCGCGTGATGGCTTCGACAACCAGTCGCGCCTTGGCCGGCGCCCGGGCGACGAGGATGACTCCGGCCTTGCCGCCCGGCTGCGCGGCGGCGGCCACGCGGCCCAAGTGTTGCAACGTGGCGCCGGTCCAGCCCCGGTTGAGATCGTCCACGAGTTTTCGTTCGTCGGATTTCAGCCCCGGTTTTTCGAGCAGCCAGCCGCCGATGTCGCCCCAGATGAGTTTCTCGAGGCGCTCCTTGGTGATGTCACCCTCCTGTTGCACGCGTTCCTCGATCAGGTCGCCGGTGCTGTGCTCCTTCGTTTCGACGCCGCTCACCACGATGCCGGCCCCGGTGATGATGGTGTCCACGCGGTCAATCAAGCGTTTGCTCCGGCCGAAGATCGCCTGAAATCCCGGGATGCGTTCGTGGGGACTGCGCGGAGGCAGACCTGCCTCGGCGGCTGGCGCGCGCATATCGCGGCTCAGGTAGGCCGGAACGCCGGCGAGACAGGGAAAAGTTTCCGGCGCCCTGCCGGTCAGGGCTTCCTCCAGCGCCGAGGCCAGCCAGGAAGCCGAGAATTCCAGTCGCTGTTGGTTCATTAGAAACGTGGGATCGCCGCACAACGGAATGCACTCGATGCGCCGCAGGCTGTCGCGATCGAGCGTGTCGCCCATGGCTTGGAGCGAACGCACCAGCTTGTAAACCGTGCGGCCCCACATCACGCCCAGCAACTGCGAATGGCGCACCGCGTGGCCGATATGACAGGCCGCCCCGCGCAGGAATTGCTCGTAATCGCCCGGCACCCGGAAGGCCTCGAAGCAATGGCCCGCACGCGGAACGAGCGGTTTGAGCGCGGGCGTGATGGTCCAGTCTTGAAAGTATCGCTGCTGAACGGCGTCCCAATCCTCGTCGGCGATGTTGTGCCGCAGCACGACGGGCGCGCGGCTCAAGCAGCCCCAGGCTTCGGCGGCGGCGAGCAACCGGCACACGTAGGGCTCCTTGTGATGAAGTTTCTCCGCGATTTCGACGAGCCGCAGACCCCGGGCGAGATAACACGCGGCGGCAATCGCCAGTTGCCGGTGCTCCGGAGTTTTTCTCAGGGTGTTGGGCGCGGGCATACGCTGTTGGCAGTGTTTGTCAGTTTTAGTCCGGCGCCGCGCAGGGACAAGAACAAATTCCACGTTCGCTGAAGTTCGCCGGAAAAACTTTCCTGCGCGAAAGAAATTTCGCGGGCGATTTGGCGCTTGCCCGCATTCTGTGGACGGGAAAAAAGGGAGCGTGCCCGCCCGCATCTCCAACCGCCCGCAACGGAAAGGCCGCCATGAAAAAACTCTCCGCCATGCCGCCGCTCCACCGACCCGGCAATCGTCGGTGGACGCGCGCCACTCGGATTCACCGCTGCCTCCGGAGGCGGCTGCCGGTGAATATCTTTTTGGAAAAATTGTTGCATCCCACTCCGCCGCGGAGCTAGAGTCACCGCCACCAAACCAATCGTATGAATTGCGTCAGCTTCATCACGGGTTTGATTTCCGGGGCCTTCGCCGGCCTCGCCAGGCGCGGACTGACTTTCGTCAGGCTCCCTTTTTCCACTCTGAACCCGCAACCGCCCGGTGCTGCGAAGCGCCTGCCGCAGCCGGCGATTGTGAATTCCATGGCGTCTTGTCCGTGGCTGCTGCCGCCCTCGGGACGCCGCTCATTCCATGCCCTTCAACCGCTTTCACCCGTCCTGTCTTTGCGTCGAAACCGACCTCGAGGAGCTGCTGATCCGGATCAACGTGGCTGGCTGGAAATCGCCTGTTCCGGTTCTCTGTTACCTGCTTGAAGTTTGCCGCCGCCTCAAGCCCGCGGCCATCCCATTCCACACGCTCGACACGCCGCTGAACGAGCTGGCCAGCGTCGTTCAGGAAATCCTCGGACAGCATCCCAGCCTGTCCGTCAACTCCGTCGCGATGTATCTGGACGACCTGCGCTACCAGTTGAACCGCCGCCCGCCGGCATCCGGTTTCACGACGCTGCGCGCCCACCTGCCGCACGATGATGGCGCCGCGCTGGGGAAAATGATTTCGCAGGCCGCCCGGCGCATCCAGCGAGTGCGGCTTCGCTGGAACGACGAAAACGTTTTCGAACTCTTTGCTCGCGCACGGCGCAAGGATGTTTTCGTGTACTTCCGCGCGCGCTTTTGGCTGGATCAAAGCGTGGCGGATGACGCGACCAACGACACATTCGTCCGCGTGCAGTGCAAGCTTCCAATCTTCGACCCGGCGCGGGGCCGGCTCGTTGAATTTACGTTCAACGAGGCGTGGTACGTGAAGCAAGACTACCTCCGGCAGATCCACAGACGCCTCAAGAGAACGGCCAGCCTTGAAAACGCAGACGATGATCTGTCTTTGCTCGAAATGATTCTAGCGGCACCTGTTTCCCGCGAAGTGAACCGGAAGCGGTACGCCGTGAAGCTGCGGTTGATCCGGCTGCTGTTCCGGCTCCCGAAACCGCCGCATCAGATCATGGCCTTCATTCGCGGCCCGCTGCTCGGTCGCAAGCCGCTGGAAGTCCTCCAACGCTACGGCGGCCTCCCGTTGCGCGCCGTCGCCGATCTGATCGAACCGGAATTCCAGCGGGTGAGCGAAGCGCCGGAACACGTCGTGCGGGCCGGGTTCAGAAAACTCCGCGCGCGGATGGACCTGACGCTCGCCGAACTCGTGAATGGGGACGTGCGCCAGGCCGCGTACGGCGACCTGCTCCACCGCCGCGCGGGGGACATTCCGTTCAGAGAATATTTTCCCGGAGCGGACAAGAACGAATCGGCGCGCTTGTTCGTCCAGGCATGGTACTCGGTCATGAAAGCGCTCGTCAGCGGCTCAAGAGGCTGGTAGGGACCGCCCCCGCCGCCCGCGCCGACGGCCACAAAAAAACCCTCGCCCCCCGGCGGCCCATCGGGTACAGGAGCGGCGTGCGCAGGACGAAGTCGCCGAACAAGAAGGGAGCCGCAGTCACCACCGGACACGTGAGCGCCGACGCGCTGTACGACTTTCTCCAGGCGGCCACGCCCACCAGCACGGACCTCCAGACCGCCGCGCACCTCGTCGCCTGTCCGAAGTGTGCGCGGGCCGCCCGGCGACTCGAACGGGCGCAAGTGGGAGTCGAACACTGGATCGCCCAGACGGCCCGGCGCGCCCGTGCGTTGCGCGCGGGCCGCCAGGCGCGCGGGCGGTCGTCGCGCAAGGATTGAGTCAGGGCATCGGCTTGGACACAACGCACTCTCGTGTCGGCGTTGCGCGGCGTCAGCGGCCCCGCCAATCCTCCGGCCAGCGTTTCCGCCGATAGTCAAGCACGCCGCGGATCAACTGCTTTGCCTCGCGGTCCAGCCGGATGCTTTTCAGGTACGCCTTGATGAACTTCACCCTCTCCCCTGCCGGGCAGAGTTGTGACGCGACTTTGTCGAGCGACGCCAGATCGCGCAGTTGCCGGCGCCGGCGCAGCGGCGACCCGTGATCGAACCTGCCGCGCGGACAATCAATCCACCACACGCCGGAAGCGCCATTGGTCGCCGGCGTCACGAGGAGGTTGCGCCAGACCAGATCGTAATGAAAAAATCCGGCGTCGTGCATGCGGCGGGTCATTGCCGCGATCAGTTCGATGAGGCGGGTTCGTGTTGCCCGTGTCTCGCGGCGCGAGCGGTCGCCACAGGTCTTTTGGACGAACTCGTTGAGCGGAACGGCGCCTTGAATGGCGCGCGTGAGGATGAACGCCCGGCGCAGGCGGCCAATGGCATCGCGTTGTTCGCCACAAGCGATGGCTTGCGCGGCGGGAATGCCAAGGCGGTGGAACACCGCGTAGTTCTCGAATTCGCGCCGCGCTTTGGAAGCCCGGCCGATGAACCTCCACGCCGGCGGGCGGTAGTTGTATTGCTTGAAGAAGACCGGCGTCTCGGGACCGCCAGAAAGGCCCAACGTCGCCTGCCGGATCGTCACTCCTGCCTCCGGCAATTCACCGGCTTGAAAATAGCGGAGCACGGCGTCGCATGAGCGCAGACTCCGCGCTTCGAAGAGCCAGGTGAATTCGTCGCTGACGCGCAACATACGGCGAGTGGATTAACCGAGTTTCGCGCTCCCGTAAATTCTTTGTTGCCGCCGCCGCGCCGGGGTCGGGTGCTTCGTTCCCGCTCGACAACTCGCCGCGGCCCTTTCACATTCCGCGCATGGCTCTGACCCCTTCCACCATGCTGCCGCTCGGAACGGTGGCGCCGGATTTCCGGCTGCGCGACGGCGCGGGCCGGCCGGCGGCGCTCGGCGATTTCGCGGGCCAGTCGGCGCTGCTCGTCGCGTTCATCTGCAACCATTGTCCCTACGTGAAACACATCCGGGCCGGACTCGCGCAACTGGCGCGCGACTACACCCCGCGTGGCCTGGCGATGGTGGCAGTCAACGCCAACGACGTGGCGAATTACCCCGAGGACAGCCCCGCGCGCATGGTCGAGGAAGCGAAGGCCGCCGGTTACGGTTTTCCTTATCTTTACGACGAAACACAGTCCGTCGCCCGGGCCTATCGCGCCGCATGCACGCCGGATTTTTTCCTCTTCGACCAGCAACGCCGGCTGGTTTATCGCGGCCAATTCGATGACAGCCGCCCGGGCAACGGCGTGCCGGTCACCGGCAGGGACCTGCGCGCGGCGCTGGATGCGTTGCTCGCCGGCAAGCCAGTCGCGCCCGACCAGAAACCGAGCGTGGGGTGCAACATCAAATGGAAGGCCGGAAACGAACCGGCTTGCCGTTGAGCCGGCCCGGCGATGTTGCTCGGCATCGAAATCGGCGGCACGAAACTGCAACTCGTGCTCGGCGGCCACTCGGCGCGGATTCACCGGCGCTGGCGCCTGACAGTGCGCCAGGACGCCGGCGCCGCCGGCATCCACGAGCAGATTGAGCGGACGCTCCCAAGTCTGGTGGGTCGCCGCAAGATCGCTGCGGTTGGTGTCGGTTTTGGCGGCCCGGTGGATTGGCGGACGGGACGCATCGCCCGGTCGCACCAGATCGAGGGATGGTCGGGGTTTGGCCTGGCGGCATGGCTGCGCCGGAGGATCGGCGCACCGGTCTTCGTGGACAACGACGCCAACGTCGGCGCCCTGGGTGAGGCCACGCGCGGTGCGGGCGCGGAAGCCCGTATTGTTTTCTTCTGCACGCTGGGGAGCGGCGTGGGTGGCGGGCTGGTCGTGGATCGGAACATCTTTCACGGAGCGTCTCCCGGCGAAGTGGAGCTGGGTCACCTGGTCTTGGACCGCCGCGGCACTTTGGTGGAAAACCGCTGTTCAGGATGGGCAGTGGACCGCAAGGTCCGGCGCGCGGCGCGGCGGTATCCAAAGAGCCTGCTCGCTGAACTCGTCCGCCAGGCGCCAGGCGCCGAGGCAAAGCTACTCGTCCCTGCCTTGCGCCGGCGGGACGCTCTGGCCCGGCGAATCCTCGAAGAAACCGCGGACGATCTGGCTTTCGGCCTTTCGCACGTCACGCATTTGCTTCATCCGGAAGTGCTGGTGCTCGGCGGCGGATTGGCCGGATTGGGCGAACCATTGCGGCGGGCCGTGCAGGGCGCGCTCGAACCACGGCTGATGGAAGTCTTCCGACCCGGCCCGCGCGTTTGCGTGGCGGCGCTCGGAGAGGATTCCATTCCGGTGGGCGCGCTGGCTTTGGCGGCGCAGTCAATTCGGTCTTGAAACGAGGCTGCCTTTCGGGCCAAATGCGCCCGAGCGGCGATTCTATGGACCTTGGCGATATTCTTGGCGCGGACAACATTCTGCCGGACTTGCAGGCCACCGACCGGTGGGAGGCGATTGACGAGTTGATTGCCAACCTTGTCGCCACCGGCAAGATCAAGCCCGAACACCGCGAGGCGGTCATCGGCGTCGTCCGCAAGCGCGAATCCTCCATGAGCACCGGCATCGGCTACGGCATCGGCATTCCCCACGCCTCGACCGATCTGATCGCCGAAGTGGTCGGCGCGTTCGGGCGCTCGCGCAAGGGGGTCAGCTTCGCCGCCGCCGACAACCAGCCGGTGAATCTGGTCATGTTGTTCCTCGTGCCGCAGGGCCAGTTCCAAAAACACCTGCACACGCTGGCCAGCATCGCCAAGCTGTTGCAAAAACCGGACTTTCGCCAGGCCCTCGAACAAGCCCCCGATGCCGTGGCGATCATGAAGTTGATCAAGGGCTTCGGGAAAAAGTAGCGCCCGGGCCGGTCCATTCAGCAGCGCCGCCGAACGCCGGCCCACTTCGCCGATTCGAGAATTCAACCAGGAGATTCCCAACCGCCCGTGTTTCCCCACAAACAGATCGAGTCGCGCCTGCGACAGGCCGTCGCCGCTGTGCTGCCGGACGCCGACCTCGCCACAGTGCAGGTGCGCCCATGTCCGGAGGAACGGTTCGGTGATTACCAGACCGCCGCGCTGATTGCTTTGGCCAAGGCGCGCAAGGTGAATCCGCGGCAGCTCGCGGCGGACGTGCTGGCCCGGCTCGACCTGCGCGATCTCTGCGGGCGCGTCGAAATCGCCGGGGCCGGTTTCTTGAATTTTCAACTCGCGAGGGCCGCGGTCGGCGACACGCTCGCCGCCGCCGCCCGGGGCGGACGCCTGTTCTTCGAGCCGGCGTCGCAGCCTCGCACAGTGATCGTGGACTTCAGTTCGCCGAACGTGGCCAAGCAGATGCACGTGGGCCACATTCGCTCCACGATCCTGGGAGATGGCCTGGCCCGGCTGCTGCGCCTGCTCGGCCACCGGGTCATCACGGACAACCATCTCGGCGACTGGGGCACGCAATTCGGGATGTTAATCGTGGGGTGGAAGATAGAATCATTCATGGGTGAAGTACTTGCCAAGCACCCGGATCCGATCTCGGAACTGGAACGCATTTACAAACTCGTCCATGCAGCGGGAACAGGTGATCAGAAGGCATTGGCTTACATCAACGAGAGGCTCAAATTCGGTGCCAAACTTGAAGTCAAATCCGTGTCTGCCGATGGAGCAATGAGTTGGGTAAGAGAGGAACTTGTTAAGCTACAACAGGGCGTTTGGCCAAACACGCAAATCTGGAACGAGTTGCTGTGCATTTCCACGCGCCAATTCGAGGAAATCTACTCGCGGCTCGGCGTGAGGTTCGATTACATGCTGGGCGAAAGCTTTTACAACCCACGTTTGGGTCCACTCGTCGATGAGTTGGTTGCGAAAGGAATTGCCCGCGAAAGCGAAGGAGCGCTGGTGATTTTCTTCGATGCCCTTCCGGCGTTGAAGGCGCACCCGGCCCTGGTCCGCAAAAGCGACGGCGGTTTCAATTACACGACCACGGACCTCGCCACGCTTGCCCATCGCCAGGAAACCTGGCAGCCGGACGAGATTATTTACGTCACGGATGGCCGGCAGCAATTGCACTTCCAGCAGCTCTTTGCGGCCTTCCGCCGATGGCGGCCGGGCGCTGCGTTCAAACCGGTTCACGTCTGGTTCGGCTCGATCCTCGGCGAAGACGACAAGCCGTTCAAGACGCGTTCGGGCGAGACAGTGAAGCTGACGGACCTCCTCGATGAGGCTCAGGAGCGTGCGCTCAACATTGTCACCGCTAAGAATCCCGCGTTGTCGGAGGCGGAGCGCCGCGAGATCGCGCGCGTTGTCGGCCTGGGTGCCGTGAAGTACGCCGACCTGCTTCCAAACCGCCAGAGCGACTACGTGTTCAGTTGGGATAAGATGCTCGCGCTCCATGGCAACACCGCGCCCTATCTGCAATACGCTTACGCGCGCATCCGAAGCATCTTTCGCAAAGGCGCGATCGAGGCGTCGGCGATCGGGGCTCAACTCCCCGTCCTCAGCCTCGCCGCGCCTGAGGAGATCGCGCTCGCCAAACACCTGCTCAACTTCGGCCTGACCCTCGAGGGCGCGGCCGAGGAATACCGCCTCAATTTCATCTGCAATTACCTCTACGAACTGGCGGGGCGCTTCACGGCGTTCTACGAGAATTGCCCGGTGCTCAAAGCCGGCCCGGAGGAACGCGCCTGCCGCCTCGCGCTGTGCGACCTGACCGCGCGCGTCCTGAAGCAGGGGCTCGACGTCCTCGGCATCGAAGTGCTGGAGCAGATGTGATCCGCAAGAAGACTCGTTGAGGGATCGGCGTCGAGGGAATCACCCGCCCGATCCATGGCGGATCGTGCGATCTGGAAGCGGCGTTCGGTTGAACGGCACCCGGATCGCCTGGGTCAATACCAGTGGGATTCGATCAACCGCAGAACCGAAACGACAACGCAACGCCCGTCCATGAACTTGAAACTGATTCCCGCGCTGCTGCTCGCCGCCTCGTTGGTCGCCCTCGGTGGCGAGCGTGCGCCATCCGATCCCGCCAACGCCTCGGCCTCGACTTCGACGCCCGCCGGAACGGCGCGCAATGAGGCCTTGGAGCGAGTGCTTCGGCCGAAGCCCGAGAACCCGGGTGTTTCAATCGGCAAAAGCGGCTACTCGGTGCAGGGCGCGCTGGTGGAGGGCTTGAAACGCCAACGCCCCGCGGCGGAGCGCAGCCGCCGCGAGAAATGGCTCGGGTTGCCCGTCGTCCGGCTGCTGGTGCCGCAATCCGAGCCGCCACCGGCGGCGAGCCGGCGCTATTTCGCCTGGGGCGAGAGCAGCCGGCCTTGGACCGCCATTGCCGCCGGCGCCGGCCCGGCGGCTGCCCCGGGGAATCCCGTCACTCACGAGGCGCGCACCAGTTTGATCTGTGTCGGTCGTTGAGACTGTGCCCCTTTCCCGGCAAACCCACGCCAGCATGGTCGGTTCGTTCACTCATGCGGGGCTTTTCATTCCGCGACAATCGTGCTTTCCTCGGTTCAAATCCCAAGTCCGGACGGACGCGGATTGGGGCGCACCGCGTTGATGCAGACAAAATCCATCATCCAGATTGGCGCGTGGCTGGTTCTGGCGGCCACGTCAATCGGGCTGGGCTTCTTCGCCAAGTCCCAGCAGCGGACCATTTCCCTTTTGCGGGAACAGGACCGCGTTCAACAGGAGCGCCTCAAGGACGCGGATCGCCAGCGCGCCGCCAGCGTGGAAGTCCAGCAATCGCAGAACCAGGAGGCGGAATTGCAGCAGTTGCGCGACAACACCCGCGAACTGATGCGGCTGCGCAATGAAGCCCGGCAATTGAAGGAACAGGTGCAGGAATTGGAAACACTCCGCGCGGCCAACGCTCAACTGCTCCAGGCCGTCCACGGAACTCCCCGCCTCAGTTCGAATCAATCCGCCATCGTGAGCGCCACCCGGAGGCGCGGCGCGATTCTCGGAGTCAATATCGCGCCGGTCAACGACCCGCGGGCCGGCGCCGAGGACGCCAACCAGCCGCCGGGCGCTTTGGTCGTCGGAATGGAGGCCAATTCCGCCGTGGCACAGTCTGGCCTGGAGGTCGGGGACGTCATCATTCAGATAGATGGGCGCCGGGTCGAAACGCCCGGGCAGCTTCAGGCCGAAATGCTCACGCGCAAACCCGGCCAGATGGTTGTGCTCGACGTGCTTCGCGGTGGCCAGCCGCTTCGTTTCAACGTCACGGCCAGGGAATGGCCGCCTTGAGGCCTTTGCCGACGCGAACAGCCGCACCCGGACCGGCGGCGATTCACTTCAGCACGCGGACCGCTTCCGTCGCCAGACCGATGACCGCTCCGGGGAACACGCCGAGCCAGAACATCCCCGCGATGCAGACGCCGAGGGCGAACTTCATCGGATAAGAGATGGCAATCGGCGGCGCGCCGTGCCCGTTGCGTCCCCAATACATCGCGCGCACGACGCCGAAATAGTAATAGAGCGAAATGACCACGCCCGCCAGCGCTGTGAACGCCAGGCAGTAATAGCCGTGATTCACCGCGCCTTGCTCAATGACGGCTTTGAGCAACAGGAATTTTCCGAAGAATCCCGCGAGTGGTGGAATTCCCGCGAGCGAAACCATCGCCAGCGTCATCGTCGTGGCCAGGAGCGGCGAGCGTTGATTCAAGCCCGCCAGGTCTCCGATGTCTTCATCGTCGAGATGCCGCATCACGAGCACGAGCACGGCAAACGCCGCCAGCGTGGTGAAAAGGTAGCCGCCCAGGTAAAACAGGGCAGCCGACCCACCGGCGCTTTCCCGATCACCCGCCAGCGCGGCCACGCCGAGCAACAAGTAGCCCGCGTGGGCGATGCTGGAATAGCCGAGCAGGCGTTTCAAATTGCGTTGCGGCAGCGCGCACAGGTTGCCGTACAGAATGGTGACGCCGGAAACCACGATCAACAATGTCTCCCAATGCGCCGTCACATCCGGTACCACGCAAAACAATACCCGCAATAACAGGACAAAACCCGCGGCCTTGGAGCCAACGGCGAGGAACGCCGTCGTTGGCGTGGGTGCGCCTTGATACACGTCCGGGGCCCAGATTTGAAACGGGAAGGCCGCGATCTTGAAACCCAGCCCGACCAGCACCAGCAGCAGGCCCAGTCGCAGCAACGGCTGATGTGCCGGTTCATGCGAATGTACCAGTCTGTCCGACATCGCGAGTTTCTGCGCCAGTCCATCGAACGCCATCGTGCCCGTCGTGCCATAGACCAGCGCGATGCCATAGACCATAAACGCTGAGGACAGAGCGCCGAGGATGAGATACTTCACGCCCGCCTCCAGCGCGGCGACTTTGCCACGGGTGAAACTCGTCAACACGTAGAAGGTGATCGTGATGAGTTCGATGGAGACGAACAGCATCACAAAATCGTTGGCGGATGCGGCGAATAACATTCCCGCCAGCGCGAAGATAATGAGTGAGTAATACTCCGACACGCCAGCCGCGATGCGGTCGGAGAATTCCACCGCCAGCAACAAGATCAGCGCCCCCGTCAGCAGGAAGAGACGTTTGAAGAACACCGCGAGCGCGTCTTGCACGAACATGCCGCCGAACGCCTCACCGCTGAGGGCGCAACTGCAATGGCTCGTGAAGCTGTTGAGGAAAAGCAGGCCCAGCACGGCGGCGGCGGCGTAACCGAGCGCACGCCTGCGCTCCGCCGGCAGCCATAAATCCGCCAGCAGCACCAGGAGGCCGAGTGCCACCACCGAGATTTCCAATGACATCAAAGAAAGGTTCATTCTGATTTCGTAGCAGCCGGCGTAAGCAGGTTCTGACTTTCTTTTGAAGTGTTGGCACGCTCGCCCTCACCCCGACCCTCTCCACCGGGGAGACGGAACAGATGTTGTCCGCTCCGGTTTGCTCCAACGTCATCCTGCCTATTCCCGTCGCCAGCATTGCCAAGAGACTGCGAACGATTCTCCCTCTCCCTCGGGGAGAGGGCCGGGGTGAGGGTGGGGTGCGCGTCAGAATTCAGGGTGATGACCGGCCCTGCGTGCTCATTCGCCATGTTCACAATCTTCTCCGTCACCGGATTGATCTTTTCCGTCAGCAGTTTCGGGAAAAACCCAAACACTAGAAGGCTCGCGAGCAAAACCAGGAACGGCAGTTTGCGCCACGCATTCGCATCCGCCACATTCGTCGCATACGTCCCATTCGTCCCATGCAGCACTGCCCTGACCGCCCGCAGCATATAAACCGCCCCAACGATCGCCGCACCCCACAGCGCCAGCACCGTCACCAGCGGAAAAACTTTCAACGCGCCAAAGAAAACCGTGACCTCACCCACAAAATTCAAGAAGCCCGGCAGCCCGCACCCAGCCAGCGCCGCCATCGTCAGCGCGACCCCGATGAAGCGCATCTTGCGCGCGAGTCCGCCGAGTTCGCTCATTTCGAGCGTGCCGGTCTGGTTGTAGATGTAGCCGCTCAAACCGAACGTCAGTGCCGCGAGGAAGCCGTGCGCCACCATGATGACCACCGCGCCGGTCACGCCGATGAGGTTCAGGCTCGCGATGCCGAGGAAGACGAAGCCCATGTGCGCCACGCTGGAATTGCCGATGAGCAAGTTCAGATTCTTCTGCCGCATCGCGACCCACCCGACGTAGAGCACGTTGCCGAGGCATAGCCACGCGAGGATTTGCATCCAGCTTTGGGCCGCCTGCGGCATGAACGGCAGCGCTACGCGGATCAACCCGTAAAGCCCGAACTTCTTCAGCACGCCCGCGTGCAACATCGCCGTCGCACTCGGCGCAGAACCGTAACCCAGCGCCGCCCACGAATGAAACGGCCAGAGCGAAACGAGAATTCCAAATCCAAACAACAGCAGCGGAAAGATGAAATTCTGCGCGCCCGCCGCCATCGAGTTTTCAGAGAAATACTTCGTCAGCGTCGGAATGTCGAAGGTGCGAACGTCCGCCGGCACTTGCAGGTAAAGCGCGATGAGGCCGATGAGCGCCAGCAATGCGCCGATGCTCAGGTAAATCGTGATCTGGAACGTGGCAAAATTCTTTCGTTCGCCGCGACCCCACACGCCGATCATGATGAACGTCGGCACGAGCGCGAGTTCGTGGAAGAAGTAGAAGAAAAACAGGTCAAGCGACATGAATGCGCCGAGGATGCCGCCGGTCATCGTGAGCAGCAGAATGTAAAACTCCTTCTCGCGCGATTTGATCTCGAACGAGCAGCAAGCCGCCGCAAACGCGACAATCGCGCCCATCAACACCAGCCCAACGTTCAAGCCGTCCACGCCCAGCTTGCAGGCGATGCCGAGCGATTCCGCGCCGAGTCCGGGAATGGTGCTGACGAACTTGTAACCGTTGGCGTCTGCCATCGCGCCGCTGAATTGCCAGAACATGAGCACCGCGAGCAACATCGTGACGAATGTCACACCCACCGCCGCGCCGCGCATGATGACGGCAAAGTTGCGCGGCACAAACGCCAGCGCAATTGCGGCGAGCAACGGGAGGGCAAAAATTAAGGTCAACGTCGTCATCTAAATTATTCGGACTCCCATTTTGTCTTTTCGTTTTGGAGTGACTGAGCGGCCGATTCAATAGCCTGTTTTACAATTGGCAGGTGTTTTTTGATTGATTCTCTTACCTGCAAATAGAAGCCGAAAGCTTGCCCGCGAGTGTCAACTCCTGAAAGGCTGTTTCGCATCAATTCGAGCTTTCCATTTAAGTGAATGAGTTCGAATCGTGCATGATCAATTGCATGCACGACATCCGACTTTTTCAACAACTCATATCGACGTGATGTGGTTGCATCTAAGATGGTCAAATCCACAGGATAGAGAGGAGTATAACCATCCTGCGCTAGTTCTCTTATGAGTTGATCTACCAAGCCTAAGTTTTTGCTGAGCGAATCAAGCACAGCCTCAGCGAGTTCTTTGCGTTCTGATTTTTGTTTGTCGCCTTCAATCTGTCGTTCAATCCAAAGTGCGACGGGAATGCCCAGCGCAACGCCAATGGCCGTTGTAACCAACTGTTGCCAGAACTCAATATTTAGAAATGATGCAAAGCACATAGGTTTGTCATTTCCCAAGCACGAACCACAGCACCACGGCCACGCCGAGCACGAACAGGAAGGCGTAGGTCTGGAGGTTGCCGGTCTGGACCAGACGCAACGCGCGGCCCGTCAAATCCGTCCCACCGCGCACGAGGCCGATGCAAAAGCCCTCCACGATCCAACGGTCAATCCAGTCGGAGATCGCGGCGATGGTGTCGTGAAGGCGGATAACCGTGGCTTCGTAAATTTCATCGAAGTAAAAGCGGTTCGCCATGGCGCGGGACAATCCGCCGAGCTTGGCAGGCAACGGATCGCTCTTGGCTTTGCCGTAAAGTGCTTTCGCGGCGAGAAAGCCAATCACGACCGCAACCAATCCACCGAACGCCGCGACGGGTGCGTGTTGAAACGGTTCAATGACGCGTGTGAACAAGCTGGCGTGCTCAGTGTGTTCAGCCGCTTCGCCGACGAACTGTGAGTTGAACAACTCGCTGATGCCGATCAATCCGCCGCCGATGCTCGCGATGGCGAGGATTCGCAGCGGCCAGATCATGACGCCGGGCGATTCGTGCGCGTGACCGGCTTCGTGCGTTTTTGGTTCGCCAACGAACGCAACGAAGAAAAGTCGGAACATATAGAACGTGGTAAGTATTGCCACGAACACGGCGACGACGAAGAGCGGGTAGTTGTGCGCGTGCAACGCCTGCGCGAGGATGGCGTCCTTCGAGTAGAAGCCGCTGAAAGGCGGAACGCCGCAGAGCGCGAGCGTGCCGACGAGGAACGTCCAGAATGTCACGGGCATTTTCTTCCGGAGCGCGCCCATCTTCCAGATGTCCTGCTCGTGATGCATGGCAAGGATCGCCGAGCCTGCGCCGAGGAACAGTAGCGCCTTGAAGAACGCGTGCGTGGTGAGATGAAACATCGCGGGCGTCGGGCCGCCGAGGCCGACGGCCATGACCATGTAGCCGAGTTGCGAAAGCGTCGAGTAGGCGAGGATGCGTTTGATGTCGTTTTGCTGGACGGCGAGGAGCGCGGCGAGGAGCGCGGTAAAGCCGCCAATCCACGCTATTATCTCCAACGCCGGGACGGTGAAAATAAACGCCACTCGACAAAGCATGAAAACACCAGCCGCCACCATTGTTGCAGCATGAATCAACGCAGAAACTGGTGTCGGACCTTCCATCGCGTCCGGCAGCCAGACATGCAGCGGAAATTGCGCGGATTTTCCCATCGCTCCACAGAATATCAATAGACCGGCAATGGTCGCAGTTGCCCCAAGCGCTTCAGTGCCAAACTGGAGTTCATCCTGGATAAATTCAAAATTCAGCGAGCCAAGCGTCGCCCAAACTATCAGGATCCCCAACATGAAACCGAAGTCGCCGAGGCGGTTCGTGATGAAAGCTTTCTTCGCCGCATCCGCCGCGCTGGGCTTTTCAAACCAGAAACCGATGAGCAGGTAGGACGACACGCCGACCAGTTCCCAGAAGATGAACATCTGGAGGAAATTGTTCGAGAGCACGATGCCGAGCATCGAGAAAGTGAACAGACTCAGGCACGCGAAGTAGCGCGAGTAGCCCGGGTCGTCATGCATGTAGCCGTAGGAATAAATGTGAATTGCGCTGCCGACGCCTGTGACGATGAGCAGCATCATCAAGCTGAGCGCGTCGAGCTTGACGCCCAAGTCCACGTTCAGGCTGCCGATGGAGAGCCAGTTGACGGAAAGTTCGCGCGCTTCCCAGCCACCGAACTTGATAACCGCCAGCGTGAGGACGAAGCCCGCGACGATCGCACCGATGGACAGCGTGGCGCTGACCGCTTTGTTGCGGAGGGTGAACAGCGTGATGATTCCCGCCGCGAGCAGCGGCAGGAACAAAATCAACCAAGCCAACGCTTCGAGTTTCATCAGTGATTAACCACCAATGGAGACGAGTCTTACCTTGCACGCGGCGTCCAGCCTGCCGCTTCAAATCCGCCTGCGGCATCGGTCGTGTTGGCTTTGTCCTTCATCAACAACCTTTCCACCTGCGCGACGTCCTCCGGCAAATCCACGCCCACGCTGTCGTAGTTCACCTTCACCACCGCGATTGTGATGTCGTTTTCCAGTGCCCGCAGTTGTTCGAGCTTCTCGGCGTTCTCCAATGGCGACACCGGAAACTTCACCAGTCGCAACAGCGTCTCCCGCCGGTATCCGTAGATGCCGAGGTGTTTCAAGAATGGAAAGGCCGCCAATTGCTCGTTTGCGGAACGCGTCGCGGCCTCGCGAAGATACGGAATCGTGCGCCGCGAAAAATACAGGGCGCGGCCCGCGGCGCTGACAACCACTTTCACCACGTTGGGGTTGTCGTAGTCGCTGGCGTTCCGGATGCGGGTTGCGGCGGTGGACATCTCCGTGCGGGCGAGCGCCTCCGCGACCGCGTCAATCACCGCCGGATCCATCAGTGGTTCATCACCCTGCACGTTCACCACTGCATCGCAAGCGCAGCGCGCGGCGACTTCGGCGATGCGATCCGAGCCGCTGGGATGGTCCTCCCGCGTCATCTCCACGCGGCAAAACGCCTTCGCCGCTGCTGCGATTCGCGCATCGTCCGTGGCCACGATGACTTCACTCAGCGACTTCGCCTTCTGGCATTGTTCGACGACGCGCTGGATGAGCGGCATGCCCGCGATCATCGCCAGCGGCTTGCCGGGGAAGCGCGTCGAGGCGTGCCGGGCCGGGATGATGCCGAGAATCTTCACGGGCAGTCGTTTTACCCGCGAACGACATGAATTGCACGGAAGAAACACGAACACCGCGCGATTCAAATGCAACTTGCCACTCCGGCTGCGCCTCATACCATCGCCGCCATGGCGCTCTTGGACGTTCGCGGCTTATCCAAGTCCTTCGGCACGATCCGCGCCGTGGACGCCGTGAGCTTCGCCGTCGCGCCGGGGGAACTCTACGGGCTGCTCGGGCCGAACGGCGCGGGCAAGACCACCACCATCTCGATGATCGCCGGCCTACTCAAGCCGGACGCCGGGGAGGTCCACGTGGCCGGCTCGCCGTTCTGGTCCGATCCCCAGCGCGCCAAACGCATCATGGGTGTCGTCCCGCAGGAACTGGCTATCTACGAGGAACTGAACGGGCGCGACAATCTGGAATTTTGGGGCCGCATGGCCGGGTTGAATGCAGCGGACGCCAAATTGCGCGCCGGGGATTTGCTGGAAGCGCTGTCGCTGGCCGACCGCGCGAAGGACGCCGTCAAAACCTACTCCGGCGGCATGAAACGGCGGATCAACCTCGGCTGCGCGCTGCTGCACCGGCCCCAACTCCTGCTGCTGGATGAGCCGACAGTGGGAATTGATCCGCAGGCGCGGCTGAACATTCTGGAGTTCATCCGCGGCCTGCGTTCGGCGGGCACGGCGATCCTCTACACGACGCATTATCTCGAAGAGGCCGAGACACTGTGCGATCGCATCGGCATCATTGATCATGGCAAGCTGCTGGCCGAAGGCACACTGAAGCAGCTTCAGGATCGGCTGGGCGGCGACCGCGTTTTCGTTCTGGAAGCCGATATGAAAGACGCCTCGCCGGATGCGTGGGGCGGTTTCCGCGAACGCTTCCGTGTCCTCCAAAAATCCGAGCGGCAACTCGTCGTGGCCGCGCTGGGCGCGCGCGACCCGTCCGATTGTCTCAAAGAACTGCTCGCCCTGCCGGTGCGCGTGGAAAACGTGACGCTCAAGCGGCCCAGCTTGAACGACGTGTTCCTCCAACTCACCGGACGCGAACTGAGGGAGTAGCGGATGACCTTTGCGCTTTGGGGAATGCTTTTAGCCGGACCGCGACCGGTCCCTGGTCGCAGCATTCCCGATTGGCACGCCAAGTTCCGCCAATTCCCAAAGCAAGATTCAATGCGATGGGCTGCGACCGGGGACCGGTCGCGGTCCGCCACTGTGTAGCCATGCTTCGCGTCCTGCTGGCCAAAGACCTGCGCCGCGCCCGGCGCAATCCGCTGCCGTGGCTGATCAACCTCATTCTGCCGTTGTGCATGACCGCGCTCATCGGACTGGTGTTCGGCGGGCGTTCCGAGAGCGGCGCGCTCGGGCGCATCCGCTTCGCGCTGGTGGACGAGGACAATTCGCCGCTGACCGGGTTTCTGCGCGGTGCGGCCAACCAGCAGCAGGCCGGCCAGTATCTCGAGCCCGTGTTCCTGGATCGCGAGGCAGCATTGCGAGAGATCCTCGACAACAAACTCAGCGCGGCGCTCATAATCCCGACGAACTTCACGCGCAACTACCTGACCGCGCGCGAAACCATGAGCCTGGAATTGATCAAGAACCCGGCGCAATCCATTCACCCGGCGGTGCTCGAGGAATTGCTCGGCGCGGTCGTCACGGGGCTGAACGCGCTGTCGCGGAACTTTCAATCCGAGTTCCCGGACTGGCAGGCGGTGTTCGAGGGCGACGCGGATTACCACAAGATCGCCGCCCTGATCGAGCGCGCCGGGGACAAATTGAATGCCGTGAGGGCCTACGCCATTCCGCCGCTTGTCTCCTACGAGATGGAAATCCGCCCGGTTGCATCGAACGCCGGAGGCGCGGGCGTTCCCGGCGCGAAAGCCGGCGCGAGCCGAGCCGGGCCGGCGTTCAATCTGTTCGGGTATCTGCTGGTCGGCATGGCGGGCATGTTTCTGCTGTTCCTGGCCGGGAACGGCATGACGGATTTGCAGCGCGAGGTGAGGCTGAGAACCTTCGAGCGTTACCACACGCTGCATCACCTGCTCTGGCCGTTCGTCGTGGGAAAAGTTGTCTTTGTGATCGTGCTGCTGCTCCTGTGCAGCGTCGTGTTGCTGGGCGGCGGCGGCCTGATCTTCGGGATCCACTGGCAGGCACCGGTGGCGCTCGCGGCGCTGACGGTCGGTTACGCGTGTTTCGCGGCGGGCCTCATGGCCCTGATGGTGGCGCTGACACCCGATGAGCGGCGCGGCGGCGCGTTGAACACCATCGTCGGCATGGTGCTGGGCGTGGCGGGCGGTTGCGCTTTTCCACTGGATGGATTCCCGCCATTCCTCCGGGACCACGTGACGCCGCTGCTGCCGAGCTTCTGGTTCGCCGACACGGCGCGAAGGCTGGAGTTCGGCGCCGCCGCCGTTCCGTGGATGCTGGCGATACTCAAACTTGCCGCACTGACCGGCCTCCTGCTGGCGCTCGCAGCATGGCTGTTCCGGCGACGGTTCCGCAAGGGGTTGCGCGCATGAAACGCATGCTCGACATCGGCCACGTGGACGTTCGGATGTTTCTCAAGAGCCGGAGCGCCTACGTCTGGCTGTTCGTAGTGCCGTTCGTGTTTGTTTACTTCATGGGCATGGCCAACCGCGGTGCCAACGACCCCGCCAACCGCCAGCCGCCGTTGGTCATCGAGAACCAGGACACAAATTTCCTCGGGCGCGTGTTTCTCGACGAACTCGGCGCGCAAGGCATGAGGCTGCTTGATCCGACCAACCGCGACACCGCCGCGCGGGGCATCCGCATCCCCGCCGGACTCACCAGCAACGCATTGCAACGGACCCAGACCAGACTCGAGTTCTTCAAACGTGAAAGCTCGGCCGAATCCGACGCGGCCATCGTCGAGGTGCGGCTTGTGCGGGCGTTGATCGCCATGAACAGTCACATCGTCGAAGCCGCCACGCGGGCCGGCGGGTCGAACACGATCACCGAGGCGGCGCTGCGCGAGGTGATGGCCGCGCCCAATCCCGTGGTGCTCAACGCGCGCTTCGCCGGGCGCAAGCCGGTGCCGTCGGGCTTCAACTTCTCCCTGCCGGGCAACCTGGTGATGTATCTGATGATGAACCTGCTGATCTTCGGCGGCGCGTCCGTGGCGGCGGAGCGGCGCAACGGCACCATCAAACGGCTGGCGGTTCATCCGGTGGCGCGCGGCGAAATCGTCATGGGAAAAATCTACGGCCTGATGCTGCTGGGCGGCGTGCAGATTCTGTTTTTCCTGGCGGTGGGGCGGTTCGCGCTCGGCGTGAATCTCGGCGCCAATCTGCCGGGCGTGGTGCTGACGTTGCTGGTGCTGGCGTGGGTGGCCGGGTCGCTCGGTGTCCTGGTCGGTTCGCTGGTGGCGTCGGAGGATCGCGTGAGCGGCCTCTGCGTGCTGGCGGGCCTGCTCATGGCGGCAGTGGGCGGATGCTGGTGGCCGCTCGAACTGGCTCCCCCGGCGCTCAAGGTCCTCGCGTTGTGCGTGCCGACCGGCTGGGCGATGCGGGCGCTGCACCAACTCATCAGCTTCGGCAGCGGACTCGGCGCAGTCGTGTTGCCGCTGACGGTGCTGATTGGATTTGGCGCGGGCGCCAATCTGCTCGCGGCGCGGTTCTTCCGGACTTGAGGTCGAAATCCACACGGAGCCGAACACCCGGTGGCCGACACTTTCTTCGGGATTCCAACTCAACCGTCGGCCAGAATCCACTGCGCCGCGGCGGCCAGGTCATCCACGATCACGGCCCGCGACAGCGCCGCCGGTTGGTCGCGCTCCAAGGCCGCGCCGTAGCCGGTGCGGACGAGCAACGACGCCTTCACGCCGGCGTTCCACCCGCACTCCAGGTCAATCAACTTGTCCCCGACCATGTAGGATCGCGGGAGGTCGAGCCCGAACTCATCCCGCGCATCCAGCAGGAATTGCGGTGATGGTTTTCGTCCCCGGCTGGGCTGGCCGGGCGCCTCGGGCGCGATGTAGATTCTCTCGAACTGCACGCCGGCCCGGCCAAATTCAGCGCAGAGATGCGCATTGATCTTCTCCACGTCCGCCATGGTGAAGTAGCCGCGGCCCACGCCGGATTGATTGGAGACGATGAAGAGTTGAAATCCAGAGTCGCCGAGCCGTTTCAGTGCGCTGGGGGCGCCGGGAATGGACACGATGTCTTCCACGCGATGAAGATAGTTCTTTTCCTCGATGAGGACACCGTCGCGGTCAAGAAACACCGCGCGGTTCATGGGACGATTCGGCCTCCAACTGAGATGTGAAGTTTGACGCGGGATGGCTGGCTTGCGGCTGAGTGCGCGCCAGTCGCTCCGCGCAAACCGCCTGACTCGATGAGTTTGTTTCTCACGGCGCAAGGTTGTGGTGAAGGCCTGGCGCGGGAAACAAAAAAGGGCGGCCGAAGCCGCCCTCGTGAAAGTTCGGAAAGACCGATGGCCGCGGATCAGTACTTGAGCCGGAAGAATTTTTGGCCGTCGGCGATGGCGTTGGTGTGCGGGCTGGTCACTCCGGGGATGTTCGTATAGACACCCGTGACCGCGGGCGCGCACTGCAAGGCAAACTGCGAGCCGGCCCAACTCAACACCCGGTCGGTGCCGAACACGTCGTTCGTCAGCGTGGTCGGACCGGGCGCGACCGCGGTGAGCACGTCGGCGAAGGAGGTGCTGATGACCAGATTGTCAATGTCCACCACACCAATGCCGGTGTCCTCGCGCAGGCCGTAGGAGCCTATGGAAGAGGTTTGGAGGGCGTCCACCGCCGCGACATTGGGGCTGCCCTCGCTCGCCGGATTGACCCACAGCCACGTTTCGCCCGTACCCGTGTTGTATTTCGTGACCACGTTGTAGGTGGACCCCAGGTTCAAATCCATGGGATACTCGACGCTGGGGGCGTTGCCCTGATTGGCAATGCCAATCCGCAATTGGCCGGGCGCGGCGTTGGCGGTGGCCGCGAACACCTTGCCGCGGAAGGTCGTGCCTGGGTTCGAGTCCTTGAAGTGCGCGAAATAGTTTCCGCTCGCGGTGGGCAGGACGTTGAATCGCACCGTGAATCCGCTGTAAAGCACGACGCCGTTGGTGGACGCAAACGGACCGTTGGTGAGCGACGCAGCGACGTCTTCGCTCTGCTGGAAAGTCAACTCAGCCGCGCCGCCTAGAACCTGCACCTCATAGAAGATGGCCCCGCTGGCATGGGCCCACGGGCTGTCCGTCGCGCCGTAGAGCGCGTTGCTCAGGGTGAAGGTTGTGTAGCTGAAGGTGTCCGCGAGCACGATGCCCAACAGCGGCGTGACCGTGAGCTTGAAACTCCGGCTGAAGGTCGTCGTCCCGTCGTCAGCGGTCAGCGTGATCGTGGCCACGCCGGTCTGGTTGGGTTCTGGCGTCAGCGTGACAGTCCGGTTCGAGCCGCTGCCGCCGAAGACGATGCTCGTGATCAGCGTGGGGTTGGACGAATTGCTGCTCAGCGTCAGGCTGTCGCCTTCCGCGTCGCCAATGGTGAAGGCAATGGCCGGGGTCGGCGTGTTCGACACCGTAATCTGGTTGGCGATGGGCGAAATGTAGGGCGCGCCCACCGTCAGGACGAACGTGCTGACCGTCGTGTTGACGCCGTCGCTGACAAAATTCGAGATGGTGGTGGAACCCTGCTGTCCGGCGGCGGGCGTGATGGTGAGGTTGCGGTTGGTGCCGGAGCCGCCGAGGACAATGTTGCCGTTGGGAACCAGCGACGCGTTGGAACTGCCGTTGGAGACAATGAGGCTGGCGGCGGGGGTTTCCGCATCCTCAACCGTGAACGCAATTGGGCCGATCGCGGCATTCCGGGGTGTATTCTGGTTGGGGATCGGCGACACGAGGGGCGCGGTGTTGGCGCCTGCCACGTCGTTGAAGAGCGTGCCAATCTTGAGCGAGTCCACGAACACGACGGCCCCGCCGCTGCCATTCTGGCGGAAGGCGTACGCTGCCAGCGAAATGGTCGTGCCGGGATCAGGCGGGTCATTGGTTACCGAAGTGGAGGCTTCTGTGGCCGGATCAATCCAGAGCGTGGACTGGCCATTGGTCACATTGATTCGGGAGACAACGGTGTATGTGGTGTTGAGATCCAGGTCTTGTGGAAACGCGACGAAGCCCACGGTGGTGGGGGCGCTGTTGGTGGCGCCGATGCCGATGCGATACTTGCCCGCCGCCGCGCCGTTGGTGATGGCGAATATGCGCGCCCGAAAGTTAAAAGTGCCCGAGTCCTTGAAATGCGAGAAGTAAATATTGGCGGTGCCGCTGGTCGGCGCGTTGGTGAGGTTGATGGTGAAACTGGAGTACAGGTGGTTGACGGAAGGGTTGTTGGTGGTATCGAAGACTGCGCTGCTGTCAAATAATCTATTCACGTCCTCGGCGGAGTTGAAAGCTACCCGGAGCTGGCCGCCCACGACCTGTTGCGCACCGCTGCCAGCGCCGCTGTGCGCCACCCATGTGCCGCCGGAAACCGCCGTCAAAGTGCCGTCCGGATAGGAAAAGGTTTCGCTCAGGACGATGAACGCCCGGCTGGTGACAATCGGGAGGGTCAGTGCGAGGAGGGTGAGGATGATTTTTTTCATGAGACTTTTGGGGGGTTGATGACTCGGGGGGACTGTGTTCGGCTGGCTCAGTTTGCTCTGCTGCGGACGATAATGCGCGCTGCGGGATTTTCAACGAGATGTTATTCACAACCCGGCCGGGAAGCCGGACTGTTGGCTGCGTCAGTTCTGCGTGGTTTCGCTCGGATACCAATACAATTTCCGCTCCATGCCCCACTCGCCGTCCGGTGGGCCCGCTTTGTTGGATTCAGTCTGCGTGCGAATAAACTCGTTGGTCCGGGCCGACCGCGCGCTGCCGTCGGCCATGGCAAAGTTCGCGCGCTGATCGTGCCGCGCCACGGCGTACTGGCCGGTCACGTTGGATTGCGCCGGGCCGGTGTTGTTGGGCGAATTGGGGTCCACTTCGGCGATCAGGATGGTGTCCGAAACCTTCCGGATGTTGGTGAACCGGGTTTGCGTTCCGCCGGTGGCCCGGGTCGAGCGATTCACGCAGAGCCTTCCGTTTTCCCCGTACATAAAGAAGGCGCGGGCCACCGTGGGCGGATTGGCGTAGGTCGCGTTGGGCTGCGGGCTGGTCGGGCAGGAAAAAATCGTTTTGCTGCCCGGCAACGGCGCCGCGTTGGGCGTTCGCGTATAGAGGTCCACCAGCTTGGGCTGGCCGATGAAGACCGAAACCGAGTTGTACCACGCCTCGTTCAAGTTGCCGCTCGGCGCGTCGGCGATGGGAGCGATGGTATTGCCCTCCTCCGGCACCTGGTCGTTGTAATCGTCGGCGTACATTTTGAACGCCAGGCCCCATTGCTTCATGTTGTTCATGCACGCGGTGCTTTGGGCGCGGGCCTTGGCCTTGGATAGCGCCGGCAAGAGCATCGCGGCCAGGATGGCGATGATGGCGATCACCACGAGGAGTTCGATCAGCGTGAAGGCGATCCATCGGCGGCGGTTCCGGCGGACGGTCGGCGGGAGAAGCGGCACGGTATTCACTGGCTTGCTGGCGCGGCGGTCTGGCGCGGTCGGGTTCGTTTGCCGGTACCCTATCGCAGCGCGGAACGAACGCAAGCGAAGATTGCGCGCGGATTACGGTCGAGTGGACCCGACACGGCCACCGCCTTCGACTCGCCTCACGGTGGCCTTGTCCCATCTCATCCCTGTTTCATCAAAGGAAACTCGCCTCTACACCCAGATTCCCTCACCTTGCCTGCCGGCCCTGCGGCGGGCGAACTGTGCCTTTCCCCCAAAGCAGCGCACGCACTCATGATCGCGTCCAAAACAAGCAGCCGGGAGATTGCCGGAAGTTTCCGGCCGGGTCCCTGGCTCGTCCCGGCACTGTTCTGCGGATGGACCGTGCTGGGCGGCCTCGCGGTTTGGTGGTTGATCCAACAGGCGGCTGGCGACCGCCCCAGCATCATGCGGATGGGCCCGGGCGAGGCGAAAAGCTGGGGTGTCAGGTTGCGGGAATTCATCGCGCTCGCGCGCCTCAATGCACCCTGGGCGTTTGGCTGGATTCTCCTGGCGCCTTACGTCCTGTGGATCGGAGCGCGTTTCAGTTTCGAGAAGGCCCGGTGGTGGGCCCGGTTGCCCGTGCTGCTCGACGAGAACGACCGCCGGATGCCTTTGGCGGAACTGCTGCCCAGCGATCCGATTGATCCGCAGAACCCCTTGCCGCGCAGCTGCGACGTGCTGGCCCGGGCGCTCGGCCAGAAAGGCGGCACGAACGCGGGCCTGAGCGTGTTCAAATGTCCCGAGGACAAACTTGGCTGGTTTGCCAGGGAGGGATCGAGCTACGAGTGGAACACGGACCTCAACGGCCGCCGCATGGACGAGACCCGCTCGACCGGTGTGCGTATCATCAAGGTGGTCGTGATTGACGGACAGCCCGTCGAACAATCCGACGAACGCAAGACGCTGCGCTTCCCGCCCAGCACCACGCCGCTCCTGCTCGACTACGAGGACTGCCATCCGCGTCCGCCACGGCCCGGCAAAAACGTGGTGTACATGGACGGCCACGTGACTGGGTTTGAGTTGCCGCCCGAAGCCGGCGTTCCGTGACGGCAGACAGCTTATTTGTAAGCCACAGCGGCGCTGTGCGCGCCATTGAGGTGGATGGTGGCAAACCGCTGAAACCCAGCCTCGCCACACCATTGCCGGAAATCCGCGCCGGAGAAATCGAACGCGTCGCCAAATTCGATGAGTATGTTCAGCGACATGAGCAGGCCGAAAAGGTTCTCGCGCTGCGCGTCGTCAGTGAGCGCCTCGATCGCGACGAGCGCCCCGCCGGGCGGCAGCGCCTCGAACGCCGCGCGGGTGCAGGTTCAATGCCGCGCCGAGCTGCGCGCCGATCAGCCGGCGCCGGCCCAGTTTGGTGAACAGTCCGAACTCGACAGCGGTGAGCAGCACTTTGGAACTCCAGAAGGCGAAGGCGGTTTGCAGAATGGGATCGGGCGTGGGTTGCGCGGTGATCATGCGCCGGAGTAAACCTCGGCAGCGACGGCGGGAAAAGATTTCTTTCCCCGATGCCGCAATCGGGCCGCCGACGGTGCGGCCATGAAGTGGGTGGCAAGTTTCCGCAAACTTTTCTTGCCAGTCGGGACGGCCATGCCATCCTCGGCGTATGAATTCTAAACGACCCATGACCGCCACCGTGGCGGCGTAACGCCGGTTTGGATTCAATTGGACCTCAACCCAACACCCCAACTCACATGAACTACGTGGATGGATTTGTCTTACCCGTGCCCAAGAAAAACATCGCCGCCTACACGCGCATGGCGAAGAAGGCGAGCAAGATTTGGAAGAAGCTCGGCGCACTCGACTACAGGGAATGTGTCGGCGATGACCTGAACATCAAGTTTTGCATGCCGTTTCCCAAAGGCATCAGATCCAAGCCCGGCGAAACCGTGGTGTTCTCTTACATCGTTTACAAATCACGCGCGCATCGCGACGCCGTGAACGCCAAAGTCATGAAAGACCCGCGCATTGCCGAGTTGTGCGATCCCAAAGACATGCCATTCGATTGCAAACGCATGCTCTACGGCGGATTCAAGGTCATCGTCGAAGCGTGAGCCGAGGCCGCGGAGGAATCCGAGTGCAACTCCAACCCGTTTCAAAACCCGCGCTCGGGGCCGGCCGCGTCATGAGCGCGTTGCCCGCGCTGATGCTGCTCCTGGGCGTCGTGATGAAGTTCGTCAAGCTTGTCGCCGTCCCGGGAGGCTTCGCGCGACTTGCGAAGGCATAACCGCCCAGGCCCCCTCGCAAGACGCCATGCAGAGAATCACCCCGTTCCTGTGGTTCGATCATCAGGCCGAGCAGGCCGCGAGATTCTACGCCTCCATTTTCAAGAACTCCAGGATCGGCAAGCTCGCCCGCTACGGAGACGCCGGGCCGGGGCCGAAAGGCTCGGTGATGACCGTTGAGTTCCAGCTTGCGGGACAGGAATTCGTGGCGCTCAACGGCGGTCCGCACTTCAAATTCACCGAAGCCATCTCGCTCGTCGTGACCTGCAAGACCCAGGCGGAAGTGGATTACTACTGGAAGAAGCTCTCCGCCGGCGGCAAGGAGGTGCAATGCGGCTGGCTCAAGGACAAGTACGGGCTCTCCTGGCAGGTCGTGCCTACGGTGCTGGGCAAGCTGATGGCCGACAAGGACCCCGCGCGCGCTCACCGCGTCATGCAGGCCATGCTCAAGATGGTCAAACTCGACGTCAAGAAGCTGAAGCAGGCGGCCATGGGAAAATAGGCCAACCCGGGGACGCGTCATGCCAGACAAGTTTCAACCGATTGCCAAAGCCGAGATGCTCATTCGCAAACCGGTGGCGGATGTGTTCGAGGCATTTGTCAATCCCGCCATCACGTCAAAGTTCTGGTTCAGCAAAGGCAGCGGCAGATTGGAGGCCGGCAGGCAAGTCACGTGGGCCTGGGAGATGTACGGTTTTTCCGCGCAGGTGAATGTGAAAGCCGTCGAGGAGAACGCGCGCCTCCTCGTCGAGTGGCTGGCTTTTGGCGTGCCAACACCGATTGAATGGATCTTCACGGCGCGCCCGGACGGCACCACGTTTGTGAGCGTGACCAACCGGGGTTTTCCCGGAAATGAAAGCGAGGCCGCGCAGCACGCGCTCGATGCAACTGAAGGCTTCGCCTTTGTGCTCGCGGGGGCAAAGGCCCTCCTGGAGCACAACTTGAAACTGAATCTCGTGCCGGATCGTTTTCCGGATGGGATCGGAGAACATTGAAGCTGCTTTGGATTGAGCGGACGCGCGATGAAGAGAATGCCAGGACCCAAAACCGTGGGCGCTTACATTGCCGCAGCGCCGAAAGCGGTGCGAAGCAAACTGAAAGCGCTTCGCACGGTGATCAGAAAAACCGCGCCGACCTCCGCGGAACGCATCAGTTACGGAATGCCCTATTACCACTACCGCGGGCGGTTGGCGTACTTTTGCCATTGGAAGGCGCACATCGGGCTTTATCTGCCGACTCCGATCATTGCAGAGCACAGTCGTGACCTGGCGGCTTATGAAACCACCAGCGCGACAGTCCGCCTTCCGCTCGGCAAAAAGCTTCCCGTCGCGCTCATACGGAAACTGGTGAGAGCGCGAATGAAAAGGAACGAGGCAGGGAAAAAGAAATAGCATCCCGGCGCACGGGCGCATGGAAATAACCGGTCAGCACTTATGCCGTCAGCCAGGGCCAAATCCAGGACGATTGACGAATTTCTCGCCGGCGTGAACGCCGATCAGCGGGCCGCCCTCGAAAAACTTCGTCAGACCATCCGCGATATCGCGCCGAAAGCGGAGGAATGCATCAGTTATGGACTTGCCTCCTTCCGCCTGAATGGACGCGCCCTTGTTGCTTTCGGCGCGACGCCGAACCACTGCGCCTTCCATCCCATGAGTTCCACGACGGTGGAAGCATTCCAAGATCAGCTCAGAGGCTACGCGACCAGCAAAGGCACGATTCGCTTTCCTGCGGACGACCCTTTGCCGGCGGCGCTCGTGAAGCAGTTGGTCAGGGCGCGGATGGCCGAGAACAGCGGGAATGCCCGCCAGGCAAGCGCTTCAACCCAGCCAGCCAGGAAACCCGCAAAAGCCGCGTCCAACAACGAAGTAAAACCCGTACTCGCCACGTTAGAGCGACTGGGCAATGCGCGCATCCGCGAAGAAATGTTGCCGCGCTACGGCATCGTGGCGAACAATGCGTTCGGCGTGCGCCTGAGCGACCTGCAGCAAGTGGCGAAGCGGCTCGGACGCAATCACGCCTTGGCGGTCGCGCTCTGGAAGACCGGCAATTACGAAGCGCGCATGGTCGCGGCGTTCGTCGCCGAGCCGGAGCGCGTCACGCCCGCGCTGATGGATCGCTGGTGCCGGGACTTCGACAATTGGGGCATCTGTGACACGGTATGCTTCAAATTGTTCGACCGCACACCGCACGCCTTCGCCAAGGTCGCGCACTGGGCGGGTCGGCGCGGCGAATTCCAGAAGCGCGCGGCCTTTGCGCTGCTGGCGTGCCTCGCCTTGCACGACCGGCACGCTGGCAGCGAGGCCTTCGCGAAGTGCCTGCCGCTGTTCGAAGCCGCCGCCACCGACGAACGGAACTTCGTGAAGAAAGGCGTGAGCTGGGCGTTGCGCGCCATCGGCGGACGGAGTGTGGCGCTCAACGCCGCGGCGGTGAAACTGGCGCAGCAGTTGAAGGCCTCGCCAAACCGTTCAGCCCGGTGGATTGGCAACGACGTGTTGCGAGACATCACCAGACCAGTTGTCGCCCGGCGACTCGCCAAGAACAGACGCTGATTCGACGGGCACGAACCATTTGAACCGGATGAAACTTGACACCAGCAAACGCGGCGCGGACGGCACCCTGAAGAACGGCGTGTTCAAGGAGCATTACAAGGACGGCTCGCTGGCGTGCGTCGGTAAGTATCGTGACGGCGAGAAGGCCGGCGCGTGGAAGCATTATCTGCGGAACGGCCAGTTGCGGGCCGTGGGCAAATTCGCCGGCGGCAAGATGATGGGCGCCTGGAAATGGTATCGCGAGAGCGGCAGGCTGTTGCAGACCGGTTCATTCGTTGACGAGAAAAAGTCCGGCGTCTGGAAGCGTTATCATCCGAACGGCGCGTTGTATGACGAGGGCCGGTTCGACGCCAACCAGAAGGTCGGCGAGTGGCGCGTGTATGACGCCCAGGGCAAACTGATCAAAATCACCAGACACAAATCAAAACAGGAGAAAACATGAGCAAGATCCGGGTATTGGTCGGCACAAAGAAGGGCGCATTCATTCTGACATCGGATGGCAAGCGCCAGAATTGGGAAGTCAACGGCCCGCATTTCGGGGGCTGGGAGATGTATCATCTGAAAGGTTCGCCCGCGGATCCAAATCGCATTTACGCGTCGCAAACGAGCGGGTGGTTTGGCCAGATCATCCAACGCTCCGATGACGGCGGCAAAACCTGGAACCCGCCCGGCACAAAACCCGAGGACTTGATGGGCCCGGATGGCATGCCCAAGGGCCAGAGCAACATGTTCCTCTACGAAGGCGAGGTCGGCACGCACAAGTTCTACGACGGCTCGCAGCATCCGTGGGAGTTCAAACGCGTCTGGCACATCGAACCGTCGCTGACCGACCCGGACACGGCGTTCGCCGGCGCGGAGGACGCGGCGATCTTCAAAACGACCGATGGCGGCAAGACGTGGAAGGAGTTGCCCGGCCTGCGCAAAGCCAAAGGCCATCTCTGGCAACCCGGCGCCGGCGGCATGGGACTGCACACCATCCTTCTCGATCCGAAAAACCCGGACCGGATTTACATCGCCATCTCGGCTGCGGGCGCGTTCCGCACCGACGACGGCGGCCAGACGTGGCGACCCATCAATCGCGGGCTGAAGGCTCAATTCGAACTGCCCGACCCCGACGCTGAAGTTGGACATTGTGTGCATCGCATAGCCATGCATCCCTCGCGTCCGGACGTGTTGTTCATGCAGAAGCACTGGGACGTGTTGCGCACGGATAACGCCGGTGAACAATGGACTGATGTCGGCGGCAACCTGCCCACGGACTTCGGCTTCCCGATTGACGTTCACGCGCACGAGCCGGAGACGATTTACGTCGTGCCCATCACCAGCGATTCCCTGCACTACCCGCCGGACGGCAAGCTCCGCGTGTATCGCAGCCAGACGGGCGGCAACGATTGGGAGGCGCTCACGAAAGGCCTGCCGCAGAAGGATTGCTACGTGAACGTCCTGCGCGACGCGATGGCCATGGACTCGTTCGAACCGTGCGGCGTTTATTTCGGCACGACCGGCGGACAGGTCTATGGGTCGGCGGACAGCGGCAACTCGTGGAACGCCATCGTCCGCGATCTGCCGGCGGTCCTGTCGGTCGAGGTGCAGACGCTGAAGTGAGGAGCGAAGACGAACCACGAATGGACACCAATGAACACGAATTGTCGGAGCGCAGGTCTGTGACCCGCGGCAGATTCGCGCGCAACCGAACCTTCGGACCAACGGACACTCAGTTCTCTGTCACTGCGGCTCACGGAGCCGCGCTCCTTCGGCTTCGCCGGAGAGTTCATTCGTGTGAATTCGTGTCCATTCGTGTTTAACCCATGATCCGCGTCGTGCTTCCTTATCACCTCCGCAACCTCGCGCGGGTGGACGGCGAAGTGCGTCTCGATGTCACCGGCCCAATCACGGTGCGCTCGGTGCTCGACGCGCTTGAAGCGCGCCATCCCGTCTTGCGCGGAACGATTCGCGACCACGGCACGCTGAAGCGCCGGCCGTTCATCCGCTTCTTCGCCTGCAAGGAGGATTGGTCCCACGAACCGCCCGATGCGGCATTGCCGGAGGCCGTCACCACGGGCGCGGAGCCTTTTCTGGTTGTCGGAGCCATGGCCGGCGGATAATCTCCCCGTGTGTCTCCACGTGAACCATCAACCAACGCCAGACCTATGCTGAAAATCGTCCTGATCACCCTCGCGGTCATCGTCGTTGTTTTCGTCATCGTTGTCGCCCTGCAGCCGGCCACCTTCATGGTCACGAGGTCCATAACCATGGCGGCGCCGCCGGCCATCGTGTTCGAGCAGGTGAACGACCTGCGCAAATGGGACGCCTGGTCGCCGTGGGCCAGACTCGATCCGAACGCGAAGAATACCTTCGAAGGGCCGCCGGCCGGGACCGGCGCGGTCTGCGCCTGGTCCGGCAACAACCAGGTGGGCATGGGCCGCATGACCATCACTGAAAGCCGGACCAACGAGCTGGTCCGCTTCCGGCTGGAGTTCGTCAAGCCAATGGCCGGCACCAGCGACGCCGAGTTCACCTTCAAGACCCAGGGCGGCCAGACGGCGGTGACGTGGACGATGACCGGCAAAAACAATTTCATCGCCAAGGCCATGTGCCTCTTCATGAGCATGGACAAGATGGCCGGCGGCCAGTTCGAGAAGGGGCTGGCGAACCTCAAGAACATCGCGGAAGCCGCCGCGAAAAAGTGACGCCTCCATCGCGAACGCCTCGCGTCGGAACCCTTCGCCTCCACCACAAGAAATTGTTGCCTTGTAATTAGCTCGCGCAATGGACGCACGGCGCCGCTATGCGTCGGTGAATAACTTCTACTTGACCGATTAGAGCGTGGTGTGGTTTACTTGCGTGCGTCACCGGGAGTTGTAAGCGTTTGTTCGGGCTTCTTTGTTTGTATTTCTGGCGGTCGCTGTATGAAGCGAAATACGGCAAGCGCAGTTCGATGTGAGATGGACAGCCTCAACTCAGGACTGTCCTGCCCCACACGGGAAGGCTCACACACGGGGGGATTCACACACGGGGGGATTCACACACGGGGGGATTCACACACGGGGGGCTTCACACACGGGGGGCTTCACACACGGGGGGATTCACTTCTCGTGGGGCGGCGGCGTGTACTCCATTCGGGTTGCCGGGCTGCCGGCTGACTCGGACTCTCGAACTTCCCAAACTCCGGGCG
>Ga0247727_10000570_pt1 | contig 90246 bp, 80 predicted proteins | sample WisWelCaveWW1625_FD_202498 | JGI IMG/M metagenome (GOLD analysis project Ga0247727, IMG submission 202498) | Biofilm microbial communities from Wishing Well Cave, Virginia, United States - WW16-25 | ecosystem: Environmental > Aquatic > Deep subsurface > Groundwater > Cave microbial mat | place... | reverse complement strand
TTCGTCACCTTACACCTTGCCCTGGATGATTGACGGATGATCGCGCCTACGGCGCGGATGATGTCGACGGCCCAATCCACGCCCGGCCAATGCTCAGAAAACTACGTTTTCTGATGACTGATGACAGTTCTTGCGACGGGCTATTAGTCCAGTGTTTCCAGGTACCGTGCCACCGCCAGGATGCCGCGGAAAAAATTGGGCAAGTAGAGCTTCTCATTGGGGGCGTGGAGGTTGTCGTCGGGCAGCCCAAAGCCCATCAAAACACTCGGGATACCCAGGTGCACCTGGAAAAGGCCGACGATCGGGATGGAGCCCCCCGAGCGGGTCGTCAACATGGCGAAGAAGTTTGCAAAGACGTGGGGGACGCGACAGTTGCAAGGGTGCCTACTGCCGGCCCATTTTAACTCCAAAGCCAAAGTATCATTGAAGTATGCTCATGGTGGTCTTCGGTGCTGGTGCGTCCTACGACTCGGTCCCTGCGGTGCCAGCGGGTCAGGTCTTCCCCGGGCCACCTCGCCCACCGCTCGCGAAAGAACTGTTTCAGCGGACCGAGTTGACCATGGAGGCGATGGCTCAGTTCCCGCAATGCCAGGCCGTCATACCAGACCTCCAAAACTCCTCAAAGACTGACGAAACCATTGAGCAGGTACTCCAGCGATTTCAGAACGAGGACCACCCGCTCCGACGGCGACAACTCGCGGCTGTGCGCTTCTATCTGCAGTCCATGATTTCGAGGTGTCAGGAGGAGTGGAATCCGGAAACAAGGAGTGGCACGAATTACCAGGCCCTCCTCAGCCAGATCGAATTGACGCGCGCGCCTGAAGCGCAGGTGTGCCTCGTTACTTTTAACTATGACACGATGCTCGAAGACGCCATCAGCAGCACCCTCCGCCTGAGAATCCAGGGCCTCGCAGACTACATCGACGGCCAATACTACAAGGTATTGAAGCTCCACGGTTCGGTCAACTGGGCACGTCAGGTGCATACCCCCTCATACGGAAATGCCTATGGCCAAGGCCTCGCCTGGGAGCTCATAGATCAGATTGACCAGCTTCAATTCACCCGGCACTACAGCATCCCAAAGGGCCAAATAGAAAAATCCGGAAACACGGCCGATTTCCCGGCCATCGCAATCCCGGTTGAGAGGAAGGACACCTACGAGTGCCCCTACGACCACGTCAAGGCCCTTGAATCGTGCGTTGCACAGGTCAGCAACCTGCTCCTCATCGGCTGGCGAGCGACCGAGGAACATTTCCTGGGCCTGCTCAGAGAGAGCCTTCCAAGCGTGCGTGCGCACGTGGTCGCGGGCACCATGGAGGAAGTGGACGAGATTCTTGACAGGCTCAGGAGGGCGGGCGTCCGCGCGGAACTGCATGGCGCGACCGCGGAGGGCTTCACACACTTCACGCAACACAAGCGATTGCGCGACTTCCTCAGCGGCCAGGCCCCGAATCAGACAGTTCGATAGCGGCCCGTGAAGAGGTCATGAGACGCCCATGACACAGGTTCTGAGTCGGCGACTGATGAAATGTGGGGGAACGACGCTGCTATCCGTGCTGAGCGTCCTTGCGGACCCGAATGCGCTGATCGTCGATGACGATCAGGCTCCCAACAAGATCATGGTCTTCTACGGACTCCAGCAGCCGGTCCAGCCCCCTCTCGGTCTGTTCGATGGTGGTCGGCCAAACCCTCAGCCGGATGACACCCGCGTGGCTGCCGACCGGATACATTCGCGTGTCGGCGAAGTCCTCGTCGAAGGTGACGACGAGGGCATCTTCCATTTGTGCCTTCTGAAAAATGGCCTCGTCCGAGGCGCCTCGCATCCCGATCTCGTTTACGTGGAGGATGCGCCACTCAGGACGCTTCCGGCGCAAGAAAACGCCGACCTGCTGAGCGACATTCTGATCGAGCAGAGGGTGAGCCTCAACGAGGAATCACCTGCTCCTCATCCACAACCCGGGCTGCATACTCCAGAGCAGCGGTCACGTCCTCGCGTGTCAGCTCCGAGTAGCTCTCCAGGACCCGGTCGATTGTGTAGCCACCCGCAATCATGCCCAGGATGTTCCGCACCAGGATGCGCGTGCCGCGAATTAAAGGTTTGCCGCTGCAAATCGCCGGGTTCACCTCGATACGGTCCATGACCCCTACGGTAGCATAAGACCGTGCGCAGCAGCGCTATTCCAGCTCAGAACTCCCACAGGCACCGCTGCCGGCCACTGTCAATCATCCGGTTGGCGCCTGAAGTTGAAGCCTACGGCGTGGCCAGCCTCTCCAGGTACCGTGCCACGGCCAGGATGCCGCGGAAAAAATTGGGCAGGTAGAACTTCTCGTTGGGGGCGTGGAGGTTGTCGTCGGGCAGCCCAAAGCCCATCAAAACGCTTGGGATACCCAGGTGCACCTGGAAAAGGCCGACGATGGGGATGGAGCCCCCCGAGCGGGTATAGACGGTCGGGGTGCCGAAGATGTCCTCCATGGCCCTGGCTGCGGCCTGTAGGAAAGGGTTCTCCGGGTCCACCAGGGACGGTGCGGCGGAGTGTATGGGGTGAAAAGCGGCCGCGACGCCGCGCGGGCAGGCCTTGGAGACCGCGCGTTGGAGCTGCTCGACGGCCTCTTCGGGCCGCTGATCGGCTACCAGGCGCATACTGAGCTTGGCGACGGCGCGGGCCGGAATCACGGTCTTGGCGCCTTCGCCGGTGAAGCCGCCGCGAATGCCGTGGACTTCCAGCGTCGGCCGCGCCCAAAGGCGCTCGAACAGGGGAAACTCGGGCTCGCCGACCAATTCGGAAGCCCCCATTTCCTGGTCGCGGTACTGCGCCTCGTCAAAAGGCAGCCGGGCCCAGGCGGCGCGCTCGGCCTGGCTCGGCGGGCGGATACGGTCGTGAAAGCCGGGGATGCGGATGCGGCCTTCGTGGTCTTTCAAAGCGCACAGGATCTCGGCGGTGGCGTGCAGGGGGTTGGGTGCGGCCCCGCCGTAGACGCCCGAGTGGAGATCGGTACGGGCGCCGGTGACGTGGAGCTCGCCGTACACGATGCCGCGCAAGCCGACGCACAGGGTCGGCAGTTCGGGGGCGAACATCTCGGTGTCGCAGATCAGGGCCGAGTCGGCGGCGAGACGCTGAGGCCGGCCGGCGACGAAGGAGGCAATGTGCCCGCCGCCCACTTCCTCCTCCCCCTCGATGAGGAAGCGGACGTTCACCGGGAGCGATCCGCGGGTTCGCAGAAAGCCCTCGACGGCCTTGATGAGTATGTAGGTCTGCCCCTTGTCGTCGCAGGCGCCGCGGGCGTAGAGGTTGTCGCCTCGCACGGTGGGCTCAAACGGCGGCGAGTGCCACTCGTCCAGCGGATCGGGCGGCTGCACGTCGTAGTGACCGTAAAGCAGCAGAGTCGGCTTGCCCGGCGCGCCGAGCCAGTCGCCGTAGACCAGCGGATTGCCCCCGCCGCGGATCTGCTCGACATGCTCCAGGCCGGCCCCGCGCAGCGCGTTCTCGACGAAAGCGGCGGCGCCCAGCACGTCGCCGGCGTGCTCGGGCAGGGTGCTGATGCTCGGGATGCGAAGGAACTCGAAAAGGCCTTCCAAAAACTGGTCGCGGTGCTCGTCGTAGTAGCTCATTGCGGTCACCGGTCATCATACGTGAAACGGGGGGTAGAATAAGACTCAATCCGCCATGCACACCAACCGCCTCATCGACCAGAAGAGTCCCTACCTGCTTCAGCACGCGCACAACCCGGTGGACTGGTATCCGTGGGGCGAGGAGGCCTTCGAGAAGGCGCGGCGCGAGCAACGCCCCATCTTCCTGTCGATCGGCTATTCCACCTGCCACTGGTGCCACGTTATGGAGCGCGAATCGTTCGAATCCGAGGAGATCGCCGCGATTCTCAACCGCCACTACGTGCCCATCAAGCTGGACCGCGAGGAGCGGCCGGACGTGGACCGCGTCTACATGATGTTCGTGCAGGCGACCACCGGTGGGGGCGGCTGGCCGATGTCGGTGTGGCTGACGCCGGAGCTGAAGCCGTTTTTCGGCGGCACCTACTTCCCCCCGGATAACCGCTACGGGCGGCCGGGGTTCGGCGCCATACTCGAGCAGATCGCGCAGGCCTGGCTCAGTGACCGCGCGCGACTCGTGCAATCGAGCGTGGCCATCCTGGAGCAGTTGAGCCGGCACGCGGAGGCCGGCCGCGGTTCCGGAACGTGGCTGGACGACGCTGTGGGCGAGTCCGGGTTCCTGGTCTTTCGCCGCGGCTTCGATGCGCGGCTGGGCGGCTTCGGCGGTGCGCCGAAGTTTCCCCGTCCGGTGACGCACAACTTCCTGCTGCGCTACGGCGCCAGGACGGGCAACCGCGAAGCGCGCGAGATGGTGCTGGTGACGCTGCGCGAGATGGCGCGCGGAGGAATGAACGACCAGCTCGGCGGCGGCTTCCATCGCTACTCTGTAGACGACCGTTGGTTTGTTCCGCACTTCGAGAAGATGCTCTACGACCAGGCCCAATTGGCGATTTCCTACCTGGAAGCCTGGCAGCTCACCGGCGAGGAGATCTATGCGGCGGCGGCGCGCGAGGTGCTCGACTACGTGCTGCGCGATTTGACCTCCCCCGAGGGCGGCTTCTACTCGGCCGAGGACGCCGACAGCGTCATCGATCCGGCGCAGCCGAACGTCAAAGGCGAAGGAGCGTTCTACATCTGGTCGCAGGAGGAAATCGAGCGCCTGCTCGACCCGCCGGCCGCCGCCTGGTTCTGCTATCGCTACGGGGTCGAGCCGGAAGGCAACGTCCACCAGGACCCGCACGCGGAGTTCACGGGCCGGAACATTCTCTACCAGGCGCACAGCGTCGAAGAAACGGCGCAGCGTTTCGATGTCGCCGCCGGGGAGGTTGCGGCCGTCCTGGCGCGGGCGCGGGGGAAGTTGCTCGAGGCGCGGGCGGACCGCGTCCGGCCGCATCGGGACGATAAGATACTCACTTCCTGGAACGGGCTCATGATTTCGGCGTTCGCCAAGGCGGCGCAGATCCTGGATGAGCCGCGGTACGGCGAGGCCGCGCGCCGGGCGGCGGAGTTCGTGCTCGAGCGGATGTTCGACGCCCCAACGGGCCTGCTGCTTCGACGCTACCGGGACCAGGAGGCGGCCATCGACGGATTCCTGGACGACTACGCGGCGTTTCTCAACGCGCTGCTCGATCTCTACGAGACCGAGTTCGAGACGGGGCGCCTGGAGACCGCGCGGCAGCTTGCCCAAACCATGGTTGCCCGCTTCGAGGATCCCGTGCACGGCGGCTTCTTCAGCACGGCCGAAGGCGACGCGGCGCTGGTGATGAGGATCATGGACGACTACGACGGCGCCGAGCCCTCGGGCAACTCGATGGCCGTGCTCGGGCTGCTGCGGCTGGCGGCGATCACCGGCGAGACCGGCTTTCGCGCCGCCGCCGACCGCGCGCTGGGCGCCTTCGCCTCGCGGATGCGTACCGCGCCGGTGGGCGTGCCGCAGATGCTGGTGGCCTACCTGTACGCGCGGGCCAAGCCGAAGCAGGTGATCCTGGCGGGGGAGAAAAACGACCCGGCGACGCGTGCCATGCTCGCGGTGTTCCGCCGGCGCTTCCTGCCCGATCACGTCGTGCTGCTGGTGGATGGCCCGGAAACGCGCGCGGCGCTGGCCGGGCGGCTGCCGGCGGTGCTGTCGATGACCCCCATCGAAGGAAAGACCACTGCTTACGTTTGCGAGGACTACGCCTGCCGCCTTCCCACCACCGACGTCGACGCGTTCGGCGAGTTGCTACAATAGTGCGTCGGAACCCACCACCAGGAGACTGCTATTTTCATGGAAAGACCAGGCGCGACGACTCTCCGCGGCAACCCGCTCACGTTGCTGGGACCCCAGCTGAAGGCCGGAGACATGGCTCCGGATTTTGAATGCGTGGATACCGGTCTGCAACCGGTGAACCTGGCGGCGACCGGCGGCGGCGTGAGGATCTTCAGCGTCGTGCCATCGCTGGACACGCCGGTGTGCGACATGCAGACCAAGCGGTTCAACGAAGAGGCCGCCAGCATGCCCAGCGTCACCATCTACACGGTGAGCATGGACCTGCCGTTCGCCCAGAAACGCTGGTGCGGCGCCTTCGGCGTCGACCATGTGAAGATGATCTCCGACCACCGCGGCGGGTCCTTCGGGCAAAGCTTCGGCACGCTGATCAAGGAGCTGCGAATCCAGAGCCGGGCGATCTTCGTGCTCGACGCCGGCAACGTGATCCGCCACGCCGAGTACGTGAAGGAAGTCGCCGATCACCCCAACTACGACGCGGCGCTTTCGACGGCGCGCTCGCTGGTGGGCGGCGCTGCGGGCGCCTAGGTCATTCGGTATGGCTTCCGGCTATCAGGATCTGCGTTAATCCGCGTTCATCGGCGGCCCAACATTGCTGTGCCGAATGAACTGAAGAAGGTAAAGGCAATTGCCGGCCGCTGATGAACACCGATGAACGCCGATTAGAACTTGTCCGAGGCTAAAACAATTGCCACAGTACACGTGGCGCGCCGAAACCGAGCCGCGACCACAGGGAGCGGTCCGAGCCGCCGACCCCGACCACTCAGCCCGCCAGGCCCGGAAGTCCCCCCATCCCGCGGGCCAGCTTCACCGCGCGCACGATGGAGCCGGCCACCGCCTCCGCGGCGGCAACGCCCAGCGCGTCCACACCAGCCTGTTCGGCGCCGAGCGACAGCGCGATGATCAGGTCGCCGTCAACCGCGGTCCAGGGCGGGCTCAGGGCGCGTGCCATGCCGACGCCGGCGAGCTGCGCCAGGCGCGTAGCCTCGATCTTGGACAGCCGGGCGTTGGTGGCGACTACAACCAAGGTAGTGTTCCCACGCTGGAAGCCGCCGCGCGCGCCGCTCTTCATCAGCCGCGCCGTGTCGGCGAGGTCCAGGCCGTTCTCCGACAGGCGCGCGCCGGCCAGCAGCCTCCCGGTCTCCGGATCGCGCACGTCACCGAAGGCGTTCACCGCGGCCAGCGCGGCTACGCGTACGCCCGCGTAGGGGCCGTCGAGCCAAACGGTCGCCGAGCCGATTCCGGATTTCATCGCCCGGCGGATTCCGAACAGCTTGCCCACCGTGGCCCCCGTGCCGGCGCCGACCGAACCTTCCACAACCGCATCGGCGGTGGCGGCGGCCGCGGCGGTTTCGCCCATCTCGCGCGTCGGACGCACGCCGGGCTTGGCGAACGCCAGGTCGTAAAGGATCGCACACGGCGCCAGCGGGACACGCGCCGTGCCGGTGTCGAACCCGACGCCCTTGTGATCGAGAAACCTTCGCACCCCGGCGCCCGCCTCCAGGCCGAAGGCGCTGCCGCCGGCGAACGTCACCGCGTGGATCGACGGCGTGACGTGCATCGGGTTGAGCAGGTCTAGCTCGGAGGCGCCGGTGGCCGACCCGCGCACCTCGACGCCCCCCACCGCGCCGCCCTCGCAGAGGATGACGGTGCAGCCCGTACGCGCCTCCAGGTCGGTGGCGTGACCGACCTTGATTCCCGGGATGTCCGTCAGACCTTTCATTGTGCGCGCCGCCGGGCGGTGCTCCGCAGCTAGTATGGTAGCATCGGTTTGCGAGGGACCCTGCGCGTTGCTCGACCTGCTGAAATCCCCGATCCTCACGTTGCAGGAATTCCTTATCCTCGCCGCGCGCGCCATCCGCAACGTCTTCCGCCGCCCGCACTATGCCGGCGACCTGTGGTTGCAGATGGACATCATCGGCGTGGGGAGCCTGCCCATCGTGCTGCTCACCGGTCTTTTCACCGGCGCGGTGATGGCGTTGCAGATGTCCCGCGCGCTGCGCCAGTACGGGGCCGCGGGCGAGGTCGGCCAGATCGTCTCGATCGCTCTGGTGCGCGAGCTGGGCCCGGTGCTCACCTCGCTGCTGGTGGCCGGGCGCAACGCCAGCGGGATGGCGAGCGAGCTGGGCTCGATGAAAGTCACCGAGCAGATCGACGCCATGCGCGCGCTCGGCACCGACCCGGTGCAGAAGCTGGTCAAGCCCCGGCTGATGGCGACCGCGATCACGCTGCCGATCCTTACCGTGGTCGCCGACTTCATCGGGCTGATCGGCGGCTACGTGGTGGCGTGCCTGTTCCTGAATCTCACCACGGGCTCGCAGTACTGGCACAGCGCGTACTCCTGGATCCGTTACAACGACATGCTGCAAGGTCTGCTGAAGCCGTTCGTATTCGCGCTGGTGGTCTCGCTGGTCGGCTGCTACTACGGCATGCACACCAGCGGCGGCACGCAAGGCGTGGGCCGCGCCACTACACAGGCGGTGGTGGCCGCCTCCGTCTGGATCTTCGTTCTCAACCTGATCATCACCCAGTTCTTCGTGAACCTGTAAACGCTGCATGGCCACCGATTCCCCCCAGACTGTCGTTCGGCTGGAGAACGTTTCCATGCGGTTCGATGAAACGCCGGCGCTGGAGAATGTTTCCTTCGACCTGCGCGCCGGCGAGACCTGCGTCCTGCTGGGCGCCGCTGGAAGCGGCAAGACCGTGCTGCTGAAGACGGCCCTCGGCCTGATCCGGCCGGACTCCGGGAGCGTCCACCTGTTCGGCGAGCCGATCGGCCGCTTTCGCGAGCAGGAGCTGTTCGTCCTGCGCAGCAGGCTCGGCATGCTGTTTCAGGAAGGCGCCCTGTTCGACTCGTTGACTGTGGAGGAGAACGTCGCCTACCCCCTGCTCAACCAGAAGTCGTTGCGCTGTCCCGCCGAGGATGTGCCGGGGCGCGTACGCGAAGCGCTGCGCTTCGTCGAGCTCGAACATACGCTCGAGAAACTCCCCAGCGAGCTTTCCGGCGGCATGCGCCGCCGCGTTGGCATCGCCCGGGCCATCGTCACCGGGCCTGCTCTGCTGTTGTATGACTCCCCCACCGCCGGCCTGGATCCGATCACCGCCAACAAAATCATGGCGCTGATCGCCAAGGAGCGCGACGTGCGCCGCACCACCTCGGTGGTGGTGACGCACCGCTATCAGGACGGGCACCTGCTGGCCAACTACCGCTGGAGCCCTGCCGCCGGTCGTCTGGAGCCGAAAGCCGATGATGGCGGCGGGGCGGGCAACCGCACGCGGTTCCTGGTTCTCGAACACGGTCGCGTGGTGTTCGAAGGCAGCCAGACGGAACTGCTTGCCTCGACCGATCCCTATGTTTCCAAATTCGCCAAACGTCTGAAAGAATAAGGTATGCCGTCGGCAAAGAAAATCGGGTGGGCTCAGCTTCGCGTCGGGATCATGGGTTTGGTCGGCCTGGTCCTGGTCGTGTTTCTCGTCTTTCTCATCACCGGCACGCGGGGATTGTTCACCAACGACGTCTCCATCCACACGTACCTGGACGATTCGGCCGCGCTGACCGCCAGCTCCCCTGTGCGCCTCAACGGGATCCTCATCGGCAAGATCACCAAGGTGGACTTGTCCGGGGAAAGCGTGCCGCGGCGGATCGTGCGCGTCGAGATGATGGTGGACGAAGCCAGGCTGGCGCAGATCCCTGTGGACTCGGTGGCCGGCATCACTTCCGAGAACGTGCTCGGCACCAAGTACATCAACATCAGAAAGGGACAAAGCGCCACCATGCTGACTTCCGGCGCTGAGGTGCCCAGTCTGGACACGCGCGACTTTCCGGAAGTGGTCAGCAGCGGCTACACCTTGCTCACCTCTCTCCAGGGGATGCTGAAGCGCATCGACACCATCATCGGCCAGGTGGAGGCGGGCAAGGGCAGCATCGGCAAGCTGCTCACCGACGACGAGCTCTACAACCGCCTGACGTCTACCGTGGCCGAGGTGCAGAAGGTCACCTCGGCGCTGAACGCCGGCAAAGGCACCATCGGCCGCCTGCTCTACGACGACGCGCTGTTTGAGGAAGTGCGCTCGTCGGCCGCGCGCGTCGACAATCTTCTCCAGGAGCTGGAGGAAGGCCGCGGCACCGCGGGCAAGCTGCTGAAGGATCCTTCGCTGCACGACGACATAAGAAAGACCATCGCCGAGTTCCGCCAGCTTGCCGCCGACCTCAACGCGGGCAAAGGCACCGCGGGCAAGCTCCTCAAGAGCGAGGAGATGCACAAGCAGATCGTCGGCACGCTCGGTCGCCTGGATGCGCTGCTGGACAAGGTTTCCTCCGGCCAGGGCACGCTCGGCCAACTGGTGGTCAACCCGCAGATGTACGAATCCATCGACGGCGTCACGCGCGAGCTCAACGCACTGCTGAAGGACTTCCGCGCCAACCCGAAGAAGTTTCTGAGTATCAAGCTGGGCCTGTTCTGAGGCCTTGCGTTGTGGGACAGGCCTCCTGGCCCATAAGCGCTAACTTACGCCGGTTGTGTGGTGCTTTCGTGGCGCGGGCACTCTTGCCTGCAGCCTCGACACTCGTGTCGAGGCGGGTTTTTGAGGCGTCGAGACGAGTCTCGACGCTGCAGACTGAGAGTCTGCGCCACGATTTCCCGCGCGCGAACGCTAAGTTAGCGCCTATGCAGGCCTCCTGGCCTGTCGCCTTCTGGCTCTCATGCCATTCTATGAAGAGATCCCCGTGAAGCTGCTGGTGGTCAACGCGGATGACTTCGGGTTCACGCGCGACGTGAACCAGGGCATTGTGGAAGCGCACCAGGGCGGCATCCTCACCGCGGCCACCCTGATGGCCAACGGAGAGGCCTTCGGGCACGCTGTGCAACTGGCGCGGGAGCATCCGACGCTCGACGTCGGCTGCCACCTGGTGCTGGTGGGCGGGCGCTCGCTCGCAGAACCGGCCCGCGCGCTGCCGGCCGGCCTTGCGAGCCTCATGGCGGCGGTGGCGGCGCGGCGGCTGCGCGTTTACGATGAGCTGAAGGCGCAGATCCACCGGATCCTGGACGCCGGTCTCGAGCCCTCCCACCTGGACACGCACAAGCACACGCACCTTCTCCCGCCGGTGCTGGACGCGGTGGCACGCCTTTCCGAAGAGTTTCGCATCCGCTGGGTGCGCCGGCCGTTCCCGCTACGGCTTTTCCGACGGCGCTTTCACGACGTACTCGCCCGCCACGGCTGCCGCACCACCGACCACTTCGCCGGATTCCTGATGACCGGGCGGTTTCACACGCGACAGCTCGTGCGGCTGATCGCGGGCCTGTCGGAGGGAACCACCGAGTTCATGTGTCATCCGGGCCATTGCGGCGCCGATCTGGCATCGGCCCGCACGCGGCTCAAGCAGAGTCGCGAGCGTGAGCTCGAAGCGCTGACGGCGGCCGAGACGCGTGCGGCGCTGGAGGCGTCCGGTGTCCGCCTGGCGAGCTTTCGCGACCTGGCTTTAGCTACGGGGGATGAGAGAGAATAGGCAACATGTCGACACGAATCAGCCGCCGGAGAATGGCCGGTTCCCTGCTCGGGGCCGCCGCCGGACCCTTGCTGCGCACCTCGCGCGCCGCCGACGCGGCACGCCCCAACATCCTGTTCCTGCTCTCCGACGACCAGAGCTACGCCACGATGAGCTCGACCGGCAACCCCTTCCTGAAAACGCCGCACCTGGACCGCATCGGCAGGGAAGGGGTGCTGTTCACGAACGCTTTCGTCGCCATGTCGCTGTGCGCGCCGAGCCGGGCCTGCTTTCTCACCGGCCAGTACCCGCACACCAACGGGATCCACGGCAATCAGATCCGCTGGAACCAGCAGCTCGCCACGCTGCCCACCATTCTGCACGAGAACGGCTGGCGCACGGCGCACATCGGCAAATTTCACATGGACGGCGACGACCGCCGCCAGCCCGGCTACGATTTCTGGTCGGCGCAGATCAACCAGGGCAGCTACGTCAACCCGCGCAAAAACGTCAACGGCGAATGGCGGGACCTCGCCGGCTACGATACCGACATCGTCACCGAGCAGGCCATCGACTTCATGCGGGCGCGCAAGAACGGCCAGCCGTTCTGTGCCTGGCTGGGCTACAAGGCGGCGCACGCGCCTTTCACCCCGGCGCCAGGATTCGAAAAATTCCTCGCCGAGCGGGAGTTCAAGCCGCCGGCCTCGTTTTTCCTCGACGACGAGGGAAAACCTGAGCGAGTACGGCGGAAGAGCCAGCACGACAGCACCACCACACGGCGCGCCCAGCGCAAGGGAGGCGCGCTGACGCTCGAACAATGGGCCGAGCGCGAGCGCAATTACTACCGAGCGCTCATGGGCCTGGAAGTCAACGTAGGGCGGCTTCTGAACTTCCTCGACGAGGAGAAGCTGGCGGAGAACACCATCGTCGTGTTCGCCGCCGACAACGGCTTTTTCCACGGCGAGCACGGGCTGCACGGGAAACTCGAGGCCTACGAGGAAGCGCTGCGCATCCCCATGATGGCGCGCTTCCCCGGCCGTATTCCCGCCGGGAAGCGGCTCGACGACTTCGTCGCCAACGTCGACCTGGCGCCCACCATGCTCGACTTCTTGCGGATTCGGCCGCCGCGGCCGATGCAGGGCCGCTCGTGGCGCCCGCTCGCGACCGGCGAATCCACGGACTTCAACGGTCGCGAGGATTTCCTGTACTCGATGTGGGCGCCGGGGGCCTCCGCCGTGGAGAAACCCACTGTCAAGGCGCTGCGCACGGACCGCAACAAGCTGATCCTCAACCTTCATCCGCGGGAGATCGACGAGCTCTACGACATCCGCGAAGACCCGCAGGAGATGAAAAACCTGGCGCTGGAAAAAGGCAACCGCGAGTTGGTCGTGACCCTGACCCGTCGGCTGCTGGCGCGCATGCGCGAGCTGGAGGACCCGGCCGCGCCGTCGGTGGAGCAACTGCTGGGCGGCGGGTAGTGTCGCTGGAGTTTTCGCAGCGACCGACGTGGCGCAGGCTCTCAGCCTGCCGCGCCGAGACTCGTCTCGGCGCCTGTGGTCCGCTGCCTCGCGCTCGACCAGGGATAGTCCTCCGCTCGGCTCACCAGCCCAGCCTTACCGGGTAAAATGCTATTTGCGCCGCGCGGGGTCAGATTTGATTGCGCCCTGAGCAGGCATCCAATGAGCGGCTTCCGAAGTCACCGTCACCTTGTAGGGATGCTCGTACTGAAAGTGGTACAGTGGCTTCTTGACTGTCACACCTTCTAGCCTGTACGTGTAACTGAACTCAATTGCAGGTGCCGACTGCACCGGCCCCGCACCACAAGCGCTCGCGAACGTCCGCCGCATCGACTTAAAGACGGGCGCGATCACCACCCTCCTCGGCACCGGCGAGCGAGGGGGCGGGCCGGATGGCGATCCGCGCGGGCGTGCATGCTGGCGCGCCGCACGGCATCTTCGTTCGATAAACGCGGCCAGGCGTGGGTGGGCGACAGCGAAGCGCATCGCGTCCGCCTGCTGCGGTGAAATACCGCTTGCTTACGCGCGCGGCTCGGAAGCGCTGATTCTCCAACGCCACCGCGCTGCTGCGCATCAATAATCCTTACGGTACCACGGATACCAGGAATAGCTTTCACCGTTCCAGTAGATCACCTCGGCCTCGATGCCATAGATTGTCGTCAACATGATTCTTGCTATGCTCCCCTTTGGGGGAGGTACAGGAGGGCGCTTATCGCCCGATGCGGCTGGCTTCAACCTCCCGTAAAACAGAGCCATGACGTTGGCGTCACCACGCGTGCCTCTCAGAACCAGTCGGTCCTCAATTGGTGTGTCCTCGAAGTCAACGTCCGGGGAACCGTGGAGAATGATGAGGAGACGTTCAAGCTCTGGAGAACGGGGATCAACATATTGTTCTCTCGCAGCAGGCGTGTTCGCCGACGTGCCTCTAAAAGTAAGCAGCCGGAAGGGGGTCTGCGGATGTTTTCGCTTCTCTGGGGAGATACACGGCCAGGCGGCTACCGCCAAATCGCGTGCGCGGTCCCCGTTGAAATCAGCCGATACAAAGCACGGCGTAAGGGCTGGTCCCTTGATCCGAGGATCATGGACGCACGATTGAGTGGCAAAGTAACCATCGAACAGCCGCTTGACGATCGAATCCACTCGGACGCAGGAGATGGCGGAGTCAACCTGGGCGGCCATCGAGACTGCCGATCCTAGTACCAATGCTGCCGCCATAACCGCCGTGAGTCCGCAGCGGGCTCCGCCGCCTGTCCCCGTTTCCGAGCCGCGACCATTTGAGGGAGCGGTTCCTTCTAGCTGAGAAGAGTTAAAAGCGCCGGGCATCAATAATCCTCAACGTACCAAGGATACGGGGAATACGTCTTGCCGTTCCAATAGATCACCTCGCCCTCGCCGGAAGTGAATCGCCCCAACATGATTCCGGTTATGCTCCCCTTTGGGGGAAGGAATGGACGGGGCGCATCGCCCAATATGGCCGGCTTTAACCTTCCGTAAAACAGAGTCATGATGATCGGCCCCCACCCCATCACGTGTCCCAGAACCAGCCGGTCCTGAATCGCTGTCTCCTCGAAGTCCCGGTCCGCAGAACCGTGGAGAATGATGAGGAAACGTGCATGCCGTAGATCACCATAACGTGGCTTGGCCTTCAGGAACTCATCAACATGTCGTCTTTCCTCCCCGAAGGGCCCTGGCGTGGCAGAATGCCTAAACAGCCGGAAAGGGACTTCCGGGCGCTGTCGATTCTCTGTAGAGAGACACGGCCAGGCGGCGACCGCTAAATCGGGCACGCGGTCTCCGTTGAAATCAGCCAAAACAAAGTACGGCGTAACAGCCGGTTCGTGGATCCGAGGATCATGGGCGCATGTGTGAGTGGCAAAGTAACCATCGAACAGTCGCTTTACGATCGAATCCGCCCGGGCGCATGATATGGCAAAGTCAACCTGGGCGGCCATGGAGACTGGCGATCCAAGTACCAATGCTGCCGCGATAACCGCCGTGAGTCCGCAGCGGGCTCCGCCGCCTGCTCCCGTTTCCGAGCCGCGACTGATTAAGGAAGTGGTTCCTTCTAACTGAGAAGAGTTCAAAGGGTCGAGCATCAATAATCCTCACGCGACCATGAATACCAGCGATAGGTGGTACCGTTCCAATAGATCACCTCGCCCTCGACGCCATAGATTACCAATAGGATTCCTGTTATGCTCTCCTTCGGGGGAGGCCGGTCAAGAGGAGAAACGCTCTCGACGGGCGCCTTCAACGTTCCGTAAAACGGAGTCATTACGGTCACACCCAACATGGCGGTGCTCACAACTCGCCGGTCCTGAATCGGTGTGTCCTCGAAGTCCCGGCCCGCGGAGCCGTGGAGAATGATGAGGAAACGTTTAGGCTGTGGATAATGATAACTTGGCTTGACCTTCAGGAAGTAATCGACATCCTCTTGTGCCTCCGAGGTCGCGAACCGTGCGTCAGCCAACACACTAAGCAGCCGGAAGGGGACCTGCGGATGCCTTCGGTTCTCTGGGGAGATACACGGCCACGCGGCTACCGCTAGATCGGGCACGCGGTCTCCATTGAAATCAGCGGAAACAAAGTACGGGGTAAGGGCTGGTCCCTTGAGCCGCGGATCAAGGGCGCATGTGTGGGTGGCAAGGTAACCATCGAACAGCCGCTTCACGATCGAATCCACTCGGGCGCAGGAGATGCCAAACTCAACCTGGGCCGCCATCGAAATTGGCGCTCCAAGTACAACGGCTGCCGCGATAACCGCCGCGAAACCTTCACGGAGCCGCGAGCCGGCAGGCGCGAGAAAGATTAGCACCCTTGTAGCTTCCCTCATGGGAATGGTAATACCGGGCACCCCGCATTCCAATCCACGTGGAAATGATTATCGTGCCCAGCGAGCGACGTAACTCCCGATATGGTAGTGTCATTAAAGAAAATCGTACCGAGAGTCAACCGGCGATCTTGACTAACGTCTCTGAACAACTTAATTAGCTGCGCCGTAAGCTCCCGGCTGTAATTGGCACTGTGGATGTTCGTAAGCCCACTTCCGGTTGCCCGCATCGGCCTGATGTCCACATCGTCGCCACGCCTATGACCCGGGGTGGTCAACCGCAGGATACCACCGATGCCAATGGGTTGGCCCGGATGCGAGATATTCCAACGTCGCGCGATCTCAATCAGCGCGTCGATGACAACCTTACGGCCCCAACGCTCATCCGGGCTGGCGTAGCTCTCGAATCCCTCGCCGCTCTCCGGCAGCTCCGCCCAGTCGCAATTCTCGTCCTTCAACTCCTGGAAAGCGGCTCCGCCGGCGCCGAGCAAGGCACAAATAAGAGGCTTGGGCAGAAGTTCCGTCCCCAGATATCTGTCCTCACAAATGCCCAAAAGAGGACCACCCCCGCCACCGCCTGAGCCCATCCATGGCTCGTACTCCCGCGGGAAAGTGATCAAGCCGCTCGGGTCCGTACCATTGACGGGGTCACTATCGGTGTATACGTACCTATTCCAGGTCTGCGGCGTCATCGTCGCGGCACTGCCTCGATATGGATCCGGCGTCATGAAGCGCCCGTACTGGCTGGCGAAATACCGCTGGTCCGCGTAATCCAAGCCCGTCGTCGCGTCCCGGTAGTACGTCCCGAACTTCTCCATGTTCTGCGCCGTCGCCGACGGCTTCTCCTCGCCGTACGGGTAATACTGCAACCGCTGCGTGCTGTTCATCACCACCGACCCCAGCCGGTCTGTCACAATCGTCGCTCCTTCGCCGTCGATCAGGCGCGCGATCAGCTTCCCACCGAAGTACAGGTTCGCTCGCATCACGACCATCCGCAGCCGTGGCTGCTGCTGGCCGTACGGAGGCGGCGGCGTATACGGCGGCTGCTCCCATCCCGGCTTGTACGTCCCGAGCTTCACTCCACCCACCCCATAAAAGTATATCTCCTCCGTCGTCCCCGTTTTCTTCCACACCCGCTTGTTGTCCGGAGCGTAGGCGTACACCTCCGCGTCCTCGTCCACCCTCACCAGCCGGTTCTCCACGTCATATCCCAACGACATCGTCGGCGTCGCCGTCAGGTTGCCGTTGGAGTCGTAGCTGAACCCCGCCGTCGTGATCCGGTTGGTCGCCCCGCTGATCGTCAGCGAATTCTGCGGTCCCGTCCCCTTGGTCACCGTCTGCGCCGTCTTGTTCCCGAAACCGTCGTAGGTGAAGCTCAACCCCCACTCCGGCCCCGTCGTCGACGCCGCAATCAGCCGGCTCAGGCTGTCGTAGGTATAGTTCACCTCTTCTCCCGTCGCCCAGTCCTTCATCTGCGTGATCCGGCCGTTGTTCTGCGTCGCCGAATAGCGATACTCCAGGTCCACCCCCGGCGAGCCCGCCCACGTCATCCGCGTCAACTGCCCTCGCACGTTGTACTGCCGCGTCTCGGTCGAACCCCCGTAGGTCATCTGCGTCATCTCGCCCGCCGTCCCGTACTGCACATTCGAGACCCAGTCCACCCCGCTGATCTGCTCATACATCCGCTGGAGGCGCTGCATCGAATCGTACACATTGATGTAGGTCTTCCCCGTCACCGGCTGCCACGAGCCATTAAACGTCCCGTCCGTGTAAGTCGAGGGATACTGCACGTTGACGACCTTGCCTTCGGTGTCGTGCAAGTAAGTAGCGTCCAGGTCCGCTGTGCTCGTCGGATTGCCCGGTGCACTCTGCCGCGTCAGCCGCAGCCGCTTTTTCGTCACCGCGCCCGCCTGTGTGTAGCTGTACATCTCCGCGAACTGCCCCGCCGCGCACGTGATCCCGCCCCACTGCACCACCGTCAGCCGTCCCTGCGCGTTCTCGGAAAACTGGATGTCCAGCGGATTGGTGTTGTAGCTGTAGTCCAGCCGGTTGCAGGTGTCCTCCAGGCCGCTCGACGCAAACCGCCTCACCTGCACCGGCCGCTTGAACGCATTCCAGTCGTACTCCACCCAGTTCCCGTTCGCGTCGGTCTTCGTCGCCATCTGGCCGTCCGGATGATACGCATAGCTGACCGTGCCATTCTCCGGGTTGGTGCTGCTCGTCATCCGCCCGTTGCTGTCAAAGACGAACGTGCGCGTCTGCGTCGTTGCCCCCCGGGTCATCGTCACCTGCGTCAACTGGGTGTGGACATTGTAGCTGTAGTTGCTGTCCACGTCGGCCCCACCCGCCGGATTCGGCTCGGTCGCTTTCGTCAGGTTCCCCATCGCGTCCAGCGTGAACTTCTTCCACTTGCCCGCTGCATCCGTCGTCTTCACCGTGTTGCCTTCATAGACGTAGCCGCTCGTCCCCGTGTTCCCGGCGTGCGCCACGCTCACCGTCCGTCCGATTCCGTCGTAGGTGTAGGTGGTCCAATAGACAGTCCCGCCAGGCGCGTAGGGCTGCGAGACCCGCTTCACCTTGCCCAGCGGCGAGCAGGCGCAGGAGTCGTACTCGGTCTCTGCTACCGAAACCGTCGTCGTCGCGTTACCCGACTCCACCTTCACCGTCCTGCCCAGCCCGTCGGATGTCGTCTTCACCCAGCGGCCGTTGGTGGTGGCCTTTTTCGTCGGCGGCGAGTTCGTGTACGTGAATGTGGTCACGGCGCCGTGCGGCGAGGTGGTCTCGGCAGGCCGCGCCCAGGCGTCATAGCCGATGCTGGTGGTGGCCCCATTCGGCCCGGTGGCCTGCGTCAGGTTCAGCGCCGCGTTCCACTGTTCGGTGGTGTTGTCCGCCGGGTCGCCGTTGGGCGTCATTGTCCCCGGGGCGGCGTTGTTGGTCCCCGAGGCCGGGCTCACCGCCACGGTCGAGGTCCCGTCGCCCACGCTCGTCGCCATCCCCGTGATGTCGTACGCTGAAGTCGTCGTCACCGCCTGCCGCGTCGCGCTGGTCAGGTTGCCCCGGTAGAGGAAACTCTGACCGTAGTTCGCCGAGTCGTGCTCCCGCAGCCCCGTGCGATCGGTCAGGCCGAGCTGTCATAGGAGTTGGTCACCAGCGTCGTCGCGCTCCCGCCGGCCGGGGTCACCGCGCTCGAGCCGAGCCGGTTGTAAATGTAGCGCGACGTGTAGTTACTGTTGCTCAGGTAGGTGCTGTTGTAAGTCCGCGCCGGCGTCGTCAGGTTGCCGTAATCGTACACCTTCGACTGCGTCACGTTCCCCCGCGTGTCCACGGTCTGCTCCCTCTTCGACTGCTTCACGAACGCCGTCCCAGGGTCGATCGTCGTCAGCACCGCGCTGATGTACGGATTCCCCGCCGCATCCTGCACCCACGTGAAAGCCTCCGTGCGCTTGCCCGTCGTGTTCGCCGCCGTGCGGTCCTCGCTCGACTCCAACAATCCCGTGCTCCACCCCGCCGCCACCGTGAACCACCACACCTTCGACGGCCCGCTCGGGTCCACCACCTGAGCGTAGCGGTGCAGCGTGCGCGCGGCGTCGCCGGCCTCGTCCCGCTGGATCGTGTAAGTCGCCTGCGCCGCCCCCGCCGACTTCACCAGGTGCCGGTACTGCACCTCCCGCAGCGTCCGCGTCCCGGTGAACGTGAAATCGCGGTGGTCCCAGCGCAGCTCGCCCCCGTAGGGGAAGATCGCCTTCGTCAGCTCTCCCGAGTTGTTCCCCCCGTAGAAGAACTGCTGCGTCAGGTTGATGCCGTTCATCGTCAGCGACGCCAGCACGTGCGTCGCCCCGTAACTCACCGGCGGCGAGAACGGCGACTGCAACGTCGCCACCGGCGTGTAGGTGAACGTGTAGCCCTCCGCCGTCCCGATCGTGTTCGCGACCCCGGTCAGGTGCGGCACCGCGTCCGTGTTGTAGGTGAACGTGTAGGTGCGGTAGCGCAGCGGCGAGCAGCACACTGTCGCCCGAACGTCCTCGATCTCGTCGATGCGCGCGCTCGAGTCCGTCCAGCTCGCCCCCAGTCCCGCGTGGTAGCGCACCAGCACCTGGTTGCCGTTGAAGTCCTGCATCAGCGTCGGGTAGCGCGTGCCGGCGTCCTGCTCGGTTCCCGCCGACACCGCGCCCATCACCCAGAAGCTGCCGTCATTGAAGTACAGCCGCTGGGTGTTGGCGTCGTAGCTGGCGTAGACCGCTTCCTTGGACGTCCACACCCCGCCGGTGTTCACGTCCAGCCGCAGCTCGGCGCCGGTGGCGTTGGTGAACACCCAGTGATGCACGGTCCAGTAATCCGACCAGGAGGGTGTCACCGAGCCCGCCAGCAGACGCCAGCCGAAGCCGTAGCCCACGTCGCGGCCCAGTTTCCAGGTCCCGCCTGGGTCCTTGCGCCACAACTGCGAGTTGTAACTGAGCGCGAAGGTCGCCCCCCAGCCCCCGCGACCCTGCGCCCGCAGCATCGGCACGCTGAAGTTGAGGTTGCCCGAGAGCAGGTCGATCTGCTCGCCCAACGCCCCCCAGTAATTCCCTGTCGGCCGCACGCCGATGCGGCGCGGGTCGATCGCCCCGGTCGGCGGCGTGGTGACGCTGATGCTTGTCTGCGCCGAGAGGTTGTAGTGGTAGTCGCGGGCGCGGATCGAGTAAGTGTAGCTGGTGGAAGCCGCCACCGTCGCGTCGCTGAAGGCCGCTGTCTGGGTGTTGCCCATCAGCACGCCGTTGCGACGGACCTCGTAGCGCCAGATGCCGATGCCGTTCGAGTCATCGGCGGCGCCTTGCCATTGCAGGTCGACCAGGTTGGGAAACAGCGAGCTGCCCACCGACTGCGCGTTCACCGCCGAGGGTACGGCACGGTCCAGCGGCCCCAACTGCACCTGGGCAATGCTCGAGCCCGACGGCGTCGCGCGCGCGCCGATGCCCGGCTTGCCTGTGGCGAGGCTGCTCAGCACCACCCCGGCGTAGTAGACGTCGTCCACGTAGGCCAGAATGCGGCCGTTGCCCAGCACCACAGAGCGCATGGTCATCCCGCTGCGGCAGGGCGTTGCAGTGGAGGTGTGCAGCGTGAGCACGCCGTTGACGCGGCTGTAGATGGCGAGTGTCGCCGCGCAGGTGTTGCCCGTGAACGTGGGGTTCTGAAGCTCTACTGCGTAGAACGAGCCGGTCGGCGCCGACCCGGACAGCGCGTCGGTGGTGGCTCGCAGGTAATGCACCCAGGTGCCGCCGGAGACCGGCAGCGTCAAGGTGGTCTTGACCTCGTAGTCGCTCGTCCCGTCGGGCACCGCGATCAGCGAGATCAGCGATCCGCCGTTGGCCGCGGGCGCCGTCAATCCGCCCGCAGTGGGCGTGACCGACCCGTTCTGGGTCCACTTGGTGGGGTCGATCGAGGTGAGGTTGTCGGTGTAGTAATACGAATACGCGGCCCAGAGAGCGGTCGTGGCCGCGAGCAGCAGCGCGACTCTCCGTCTCATGGCGCCACCACCGCCTCGAGGTCATCGAGCGTGAAATCCTTCTTGTGCTTCTTGAATTCCTTCTCGATGTCCTCGGCTTTGGCCTTGCCTTTCTCGAATGCCTTGACCGCCGGGTTGGCGGATTGCAGGATCGGCAGCAGCGCTTTTCGGTCGCGCGCGACGAATTCGACCAGGGCGAAGTTGCCGTCGTCAGAAAGCTGCCAGGAGAAGGCTATGATGCCCGCGGAGGCTGCGGGGGGGGGGTACATTCTGTGCGGTGGGCGCAAACAGCGGTCGCCGCGGGTCGCCATGGAGACCCGAGCCGATTATCGGCACTACCGCCAGAATGCGCTCGTACAGGTTGCGGGGATCGACCCGAGGCTGGCTAAATCCGGCCGGCGCTGCGAAAAGCGCCGCCAGTGTCAGGAAACCCAATCGGCGGACCATGTAAACCTCCACCGGACTGCGGGTATCAGTGGCAATGCCTACAGTCTTCTTGTTATTAAAATCACATGTCCTGCAAAAGTCAAGTGTTTTTTTGCACAGTCTATACTGAAAGGGAGGACAGGCCTCCCGGCCTGTCCAAGCGCGCGAAAACAAAATGTGCCAAACGAACCTAAACCGACCGCTTGCTGACGCGCGCGGCCCAGTAGAATCAGCGAGTTACTTACAACGGAATATTCCCGTGCTTCTTGCGCGGCATGGTGTCCACCTTGCCGGCCAGGATGCGGAAGGCGCGAATCACCTTCGGGCGCGTTTCGCTCGGCTCGATGACGTCGTCGATAAAGCCGCGCTCGGCGGCGATGAACGGGTTGGCGAACCGCTCGCGGAACTCGGCGACCTTCCGCTGCCGCATCTCCTCCTGGTTTTCGGCGGCCGCCAGCTCGCGGCGGTACACGATGTTCACCGCGCCCTCCGGTCCCATGACGGCGATCTCGGCGGTGGGCCAGGCGAAGTTGATATCGGTGCGGAGGTGCTTGGAGCCCATGACGCAGTAAGCGCCGCCGTAGGCTTTGCGCGTGATCACGGTGACCTTGGGAACGGTGGCCTCGGCGAACGCGTACAGCAGCTTGGCGCCGTGGCGGATGATGCCGCCAAACTCCTGGTCGGTGCCGGGCAGGAAGCCGGGGACGTCTTCGAAGGTCAGCAGCGGAATGTTGAACGCGTCGCAGAAGCGGACAAAGCGCGCGCCTTTCACCGAGGAGTTGATGTCCAGGCAGCCGGCCAGGAACGCGGGCTGGTTGGCGACGATCCCCACCGGAGCGCCGTCCAGGCGTGCGAATCCCACCACCAGATTCCGCGCGAAATGTTCCTGGACCTCGAAGAACTCGCCATCGTCCGCCACGCGGCGGATCGCGTCCTTCATGTCGTAGGGCAGGTTGGATTCCTCCGGCACCAGCCGGTCAAGCTCCGGGTCCCTGCGGTCGGCCGGATCCGTGGCCTCGCGCCGCGGCGGATCGTCGCGGTTGTTCTGCGGCAGGAAGCTCATCAGGTGGCGGATCATGCGGAGGCACTCGGCATCGTCGGCGGCGACAAAGTGGGCCACGCCGCTGGTGGCGTTGTGCGTCATCGCCCCGCCGAGTTTCTCCTTGGTCACCTCCTCGTGGGTCACCGTGCGGATGACGTCCGGGCCGGTGACGAACATGTAGCTGGTGCCCTCCACCATGAAGGTGAAGTCGGTGATGGCGGGCGAATAGACGGCGCCGCCGGCACAGGGACCCAGGATGGCGGAGATCTGCGGGATGACGCCGCTCGAGAGCGTGTTGCGCAGAAAGATATCGGCGTAGCCGGCCAGCGACACCACTCCTTCCTGGATGCGCGCGCCGCCGGAGTCGTTCAGCCCGATCACCGGCGCGCCGGTCTTCAGCGCCAGGTCCATCACCTTGCAGATCTTCAGCGCGTTGGCCTCCGAGAGCGAGCCGCCGAAGACGGTGAAATCCTGGGCGAAGACCCAGGCGGGGCGGCCGTGGATGCGCCCGTAGCCGGTGACGAAGCCGTCGCCGTCCACCACCTGCTGCTCCATGCCGAACTCGTGCGAGCGGTGGCGCACCAGTTTGTCAAGCTCCTCGAAGGTGCCCTCGTCCAGGAGCAGGTCGATGCGCTCGCGGGCGGAGAGCTTGCCCTCGGCGTGCTGCCTGGCGGTTCTCTCGGTGCCGCCGCCGGCCTCGGCCGCCGCATGTCTCCGGCGCAACTGCTCCAGCCTGGAGGAGGACATAGAAGACTACAGTATCACCGGCGCCGGCCAACCTCAGCGCGGCACCTGGTAGGCAGTGCGGGCGCGCACCTCGGCTCGCGGATGGCGACGCCGCGCCTGGGCCGTCAGCTCGACGCGGATGCGACGCCGCGATCCCGGCTCGGCCTGCGGCGCGCGGTAGTGCAGGCTGTAGCGGGTGCGGATCCGCTCCATCATTTCGCGGAAGGAGGCGCCGGCGTTTTCGGCCTTGAGCACCTCGCCGCCGGTCTCGCGCGCCAGGCGAAACACGTCCGAGGGCGTGAAATCGGGGTTCACCTCGACGCCCGGCCGCGGCGTCGCGGGCGGACGCACCCCTCCGGGTACAATGGCGTTGAGCACCGCGTCGGCCTGGTAGAGCCCGCCGAGCACCTGCTCGTCGGCGACCTGGTAGTTGAGGCCTTCGTTGTCGGTGAGGATGACGATCGCGCGCCGGCCGGCCTGGCCCGCAAGCTGCTTGCCAACGTAACCGGCGGCCTCGAGCGCGGCGGCGTTGATGGCTGTCCCGCTGCCGAGCTCGGTCTCGTTGTGCGCGTCGGCGATGGCGGCGGCGGCCGCGGCACGGTCGGTGGTGAACTGCAAATCGACGCGGGCGTTCTTGCTGAACAGAATCAGCGCGACATGGTCCTCGGCGCGAAGCAGCCCGAGCGCCTGGCGCGCGGCCGCGGCCATCTCCTGCAACCGGCGCCGCATGCTGCCGCTGATGTCCAGCAGCAGGGCCACCCACAGTGGCTCCGACTCGCGGCCGAAGTACAGGATCGGTTGGGCGCTGCCCTCGTCCAGGACCAGGAAGTCTTTCTCGGAGAGATCCGCCACCAGCCTGCGCCCCTCCACCACCTGTGCGTCGACGCGCACGTAGGAAACGCCGCCGCGGAACACGGGCGTCTCCTGCGCGAGCGCCGCCGCACCCAGTAGTAGGATGGGAATCGCCCTCATGAGGAACATTATCGTCGGAACGGCGGGCCACATCGATCACGGCAAGACCGCGCTGGTCAAGGCGCTCACCGGCATCGACACCGATCGCCTCGAAGAGGAGAAGCGCCGCGGCATTTCGATCGACCTTGGATTCGCGCACCTCGAGATGGGACCCCAATTGCGCCTCGGCTTCGTCGACGTGCCGGGACACGAGCGCTTCGTGAAGAATATGCTGGCCGGGGTGGGCGGCATCGACCTGGTGCTGCTGGTGATAGGCGCCGACGAATCCATCAAGCCGCAGACACGCGAGCACTTCGATATCTGCCGGCTGCTCGGTATCCGCCGCGGCATCGTCGTCGTCACCAAGACCGACCTGGTGGACGCGGATATTCTCGGGCTGGTGCGGCTGGAAGCCGAGGAGTTCGTGCGTGGCTCGTTCCTGGAAGCGGCTCCGGTGGTTGGCGTGAGCTCCGTCACCGGCCAGGGCCTGGAGGAGCTGCGACGCCTGCTGGCCGCCCAGGCGACGACCATAGCCGTGCGGGACGATTCGCTGCCCTTCCGCCTACCCATCGACCGGTCCTTCTCGATGCGTGGGTTCGGCACGGTGGTGACGGGCACGCTGATCTCGGGCTCCATCGCCTGTGAAGACGAGGTCGAGGTACAGCCCAAGGGGCGCACCCTGCGTGTTCGCGGCCTCCACGTCCACGGCGCGCCGGTCGAGCGCGCTTTCGCCGGCCAGCGAACGGCGGTCAACCTGTCCGGAGTCGAGCCGGGCGAGCTCGGCCGCGGCTTGGCGCTGGTCCGCCCGGGATCCTTCACCGCGACCGCGGAGGTCGACTGCGTGTTCGATCTGCTGCCCGCGGCAGCGCCCCTGAAGCACCACGCCCCGGTCCACTTCCACGCCTGGACGGCGGAGACCCAGGCGCAAGCGCGCCTGCTCGGCCAGGAGGCCCAGCTCCAGCCCGGCGGGCGTGGGTTCGTCCGGTTCCTGCTGCGCGAGCCGGTGCTGCTGTTGCCCGGGGACCGGTTCATCGTCCGGAAATTCTCTCCCGTGTTCACTATCGGCGGTGGGAGGGTCCTCGAAATCGCACCGCCGCGACGGCTGCGGCGGGCCGAGACCGCGCGGCGCCTCGATACCCTGGCCAACGGTTCGCCGGCGCAGCGGCTCGCGGTGCTGGTCCGCGAGGCGCCTCATGGAGTGAGCGTCGCCGCGGTGGCGGCGCGCTCCGGCGTGTTGCCGCAGGCCATCGAGAGCTGCGCCCCGGAGACGCTGGTGGTGATGCGCGAACCCCAACCCTGGCTCATCGACCGCGACCGGCTCGGCGCGCTGATCGAGCGGCTGAGCAAAGCCCTCGCCGAGTTCCACCGCCAGAATCCGCTGTTGGCGGGCATCCCGAAAGGAGAATTCCGCAGCCGGGAGATGCCCGACGCGCCGCCGTTTCTGTTCGACGCTCTGCTGAAGCACACCACCGCGATCGTCGCCGAGGGCGAGCTGGTGCGCCTGCGCGCGCACAACGTCCACCTGCGGGAGGAAGAGGAGAGCGCCCTCTCCCTCATCGAGGCGGCTTTTCGGCAGGCCGGGCTGGCTGTGCCTTCTACCGGCGAAGTGCTCACGCGCTGCGGCGTCGACCCGGAGCGTGCCCGCTCGCTGTTGCAGATCCTTTTGCGCGACAAGCGGCTGGTAAGAGTCAGCGAGGACCTTGTCTTTCATCAGGAGGCCATCGCCCAACTGCGCGGGTTGCTCGCCTCTCGTCGTGGCGAGCGGTTCACCGTTTCCCAGTTCAAGGACTGGACCGGAGTCAGCCGCAAGTATGCCATTCCGCTGCTGGAGTTCCTGGATCGCCAGCGTGTGACGCGGCGGGAGGGCGATTCCAGAGTGGTGTTATAGAACTTGACAGCAGGCGAACAAAGAGCGAAACTGGAGCGTGTCATTTCCCCTCTTCCCGGACCAGCCGGCCACGGCTCTGGTGGGCATCGCAAAACTGGCCGCTTCCGGAGAAACGCTCGAATCCAAGCGCCGCGTGGAATACCGCGAGCTTCCCACGCGGTCCATCCTGAACCGCTGCCCGCCTGGCTCGCGCATGCCCTTCCAGTGGACCATCAACCCCTACCGCGGCTGCGAATTCGGCTGCAAGTACTGCTACGCGCGCTATACGCACGAGTTTCTGGAATTGCGCCGGCCCGAGGAGTTCGAGCAGATCATCTACGCCAAGCAGTGGGACCCGGCGGGCTTTCGCGAGGACCTGGCGAAGGTGACGCCGCGCGAGCGTATCGCCATCGGAACGGCGACGGATCCCTACCAGCCGGCCGAGCGGCGCTTCGTGATCACACGCCGGATCCTGGAGGTATTCGCGCGGGAGGGCGGGCGGCGACTCTCGCTGGTCACCAAGTCGGACTTGGTGGTCCGGGACAAAGGCCTTCTCGTCGACATTGCACGGCGCAACGAGCTGATCATTCACCTGACGATCACGACGACCGACGCGGAGCTGGCGCGGCTGGTGGAGCCGCTGGCGCCGCGTCCCGAGCTTCGGCTGAAAGCGCTGGCGGAGCTGGCCGCGGCGGGGCTTCGTGTGGGTGTGCTTTGCTGCCCGATCCTGCCTCGGCTCAACGACAGCATGCGGAGCCTGGAGGCTGTGGCGTCAGCGGCGTCGTCGGCCGGCGCCTGTTCGCTGGCGGGCGGCGTGGTGTATCTGAAGCCCGCGGCGCGGCGGGTGTTCTTCCCGTTCCTGGAGGCGCACTTTCCCCAACTGGTGGAGCGCTACCGCGAGCGGTTCCGCCACGGCGCCTTCCTTCACGGGGACTATCCGGATGCGATCGGGCGCCGGCTGCGCGCGGTGCGCGCCCGCTACAAGCTGGACCGCGCTGTGGCCGCGGGGCCGGCAGTGGGCTGGCCCGAGGAGCCGCAGATGCGGCTGGAATGGGGCTGAGGCTTTGCCGTGCAAAGCACTTGCCAGAATCCCAGGATTGCGCTATAGTGGCTCCATGGCCTCCCTCCACCAGCTCCCTCCCACTCGCCAGCCGGTGGGCCTCCACCACCACGCCATGGACAATCTCCGCTATATCCGCGAGACCATGGAGCGCGCCGGCGAATTCACCGCCGTGCCCGGATGGGGAGGCGTGGCGATGGGATGTATCGCCGTCGCCGGCGGGTTTCTGGCCGGCCGCCAGCGGCACCCGGAGTTGTGGCTCGCCATTTGGATCGCCACCGCGGCTCTGGGCCTTTGCATCGGCCTGCTGGCGATGTTGCGAAAGGCCCGCGCCGCCGGCGATGAGCTGTTCGCCGCGCCTGGACGCCGCTTCGCGCTCGGCTTCGCGCCGCCCCTGGCGGCCGCCGTTCTGCTGACGGTGGTGCTCGTTCGGGCCGGCCTCCCGGCAGCGCTCCCCGGGCTGTGGCTGTTACTCTACGGCGCCGGCGTGGTCACCGGGGGCGCTTACTCGGTGCGCGTCGTACCCGTCATGGGCCTCTGTTTCATGGCTACCGGCGTAGTGGCGCTGTTCGCGCCCTCCGGCTGGGGCAACTGGCTGCTGATCGCCGGCTTCGGCGGCGGGCAGATCCTGTTTGGCGCCTGGATCGCGAGGCGGTACGGTGGCTAAGCAGAGCGTCGTCGCGAGCGAACACGCGGGCCGCGGGCGCGCCGGCAAGGCCTCGCTCGTCCCCGGCTCCAAGGGGTTGCCGGAGCTCGACCGGCTCATCCACGAGCGCATGCGGCTGGGCATCGTCAGCGCGCTGGCGGTGAACCCGTCGCTCAGCTTCAACGACCTGAAGCGGCTGGTGAAGGCCACCGACGGCAACCTCAGCGTCCACACGCGCAAGCTGGAAGAGGCGCAGTACATCACCTGCACCAAATCGTTCCAGGGCCGCATGCCGAAGACCGAGTACCAGTTGACCGCTCCCGGCCGCCGCGCGCTCCAGCGCTACCTCAGCCACATGGAAGCGATCATTCAGGCGATGCGAGGCCGCTGATCATGTCCTTCCAGCTCCCGCGTCGCCAGGTGTTGTTGTTTCTGGCTGCCGGCGCCCTGCTCGCCCAGACGCAGCGCGGCCTGCCACCGGCCCGCATCGAGGAAATCGAAAAGCTGATCACCGAGGAGATGGCGCGTCAGAACATTCCAGCCATCTCGGCCGCGGTCGCAACGGGCGGCGAGCTGCGCTGGTCGAACGGCTACGGAATGGCCGACCTGGAGAACCACGTCCCGGCGAAAGCGGCGACCGTCTACCGTCTGGGTTCCATCTCCAAGCCGGTGACGGCGGTGGCCGTCATGCAGCTCGCCGAGAGGGACCGCCTGGACCTGGACGCGCCGGTGCAAAAGTACGTGCCGTCGTTTCCGCAGAAGCCATGGCCCATCAGCACGCGCCAATTGCTCGGGCACCTCGGGGGGATCCGTCACTACACCAACCTGGTGGAAGTCAACAGCACGCGGCACTACACGAACATGCTCGAGCCGCTGAAGATCTTCCAGGACGACCCGCTGGTGGGCGAGCCCGGCACGCGCTATTCCTACACCACCTACGGCTACGTGCTGCTGGGAGCGGTGGTGGAAGCGGTTTCAGGAACGAAGTTCACCGACTACCTGGCGGATCGCATCTTCCGGCCGGCCGGCATGGACCGCATGCGGGCGGACAATCTCTATGCCATCATTCCCAACCGGGCGCGCGGGTATGCCAAGTCGCCCGCGGGTCAGTTGATGAACTGCGACCTCGCCGATACCAGCAACAAGATTCCCGGCGGCGGGCTCTCCTCGACGGTGGATGACCTCGTTAAGTTCGCGCTTGCCCTGCGCCGCGGCGCGCTGGTGAAGCCGGAGACCGTCGAGCAGATGTTCACACCCCAGAAGCTGCGCACCGGCCAGCCGACCGATTACGGCCTGGGTTGGGTGGTTCGCGAAGGGGAGGGCCACAAGCAGGTGAGCCACGGCGGCGGCCAGCAGGGCGTCTCCACCGTGCTCACGATGTGGCCCCGCGAAGGGGTGGTGGTAGCGTTGATGTGCAACCTCGAGCGCGGTGGCGTGAGCCGGCTGGCCGACCGCATCGGGGCCCTGCTGATTCCCTGACCGGCGGTCAGGGGATGAACTCTACTCCATGCTGAGCAGCCAGATGTCCGCTTCGGTCCGTGCGAGGCTGAAATAGATCTGCCGGGCGTTCCGGCTGAGGGCGAAACCCCGCTTGGCGACCTCGCCGGGAGCTACCGACAAGACTTCGCGAACTTGTTTGGACTGGCTGTCCACCAGGTAGATGCGGCCGTCGTGGTGGAACAGCAGGCGGCGGTTGTCGGGCAGCCAGACGGGGTCGATACCGAAATCCGTGAGCTTGGTGAACTTTTGGGTGTCGAACGAATGGACGGAGACGCCGGAGAAGCTGCCGTCGACGCGCTGCTGGTAGCCGGCCAGCATCCGCCCGTCGGCAGACCAGGACCAGGCGGAGAAGTTCTCATTGGGTTCCGCCAGCGCCGGCAGGGCTTTCAAAGACTGCTCCTTCCACGGGCGGCCCAGCTCGAGCAGGAAGGCATTGACCCCGAAGACGGTGTAGGCCAGGCGCCGGCCGTCGGGAGCAAAGACGGGATACCCGGCGGTGACCATGGCGGCGCTGTCGCCGGAAACCTGCGTGAGCTGCTGCAAGGCGCCGCCGCCGGCGTCCATCGTCCAGATTTCCCACTTGCCGCTGCGATTGGAGAAGAAGCCGATCTTCTTGCCGTCAGGCGACCAGCGCGGCCCGCGATCCTTGTGAATGTCGTCGGTGAGCTGGCGGAGGCCTGAGCCGTCGGAGCGAACAAGAAACAGGTCTTCCTGCCTGCCGAGCGTGTTATAGACGAGCCATTCGCCGTCCGGCGACAGGTGGGGCCGCGTGACCTGCTTGGCGCCCTGTGTGATGGCCACGGGCGCGCCCACGACTTTCCCGGTGGAAGGATCGAAATCGGCCCGGTACAAGTTCGACGTAAGGGAATGCTCGGCGTAGAGGATACGCCGGCCGTCGGGAGAAATGCTGAGATGGCCGGGATCGGATGCCGGCGTGCTGACCGCCTCTGCCTGGCCAAGCACTTCGCCGGACTTCTCGTCGATCGAGACGCGCCACAGCCCCATGGTTCCGCCTCGGTCGCTGCAAAAGTACAGATGGGTGCCCTCCGGCGACCAGACCGGGCTCCAGTCCATGTGGGCGTCGTTGGTCACCGGAATGGGCTCGCCGGAGCCGGTGGCGCGGACCGTCCAGACGTCGCGCTGGCCGCCGCGGGAGGCCCAGAAGGCGATGCGGTGCCCGTTCGGCGACCAACTGGGCTGGACGGCATCGCTGCGGGTGATCAGGCGCATGCCGCCGGTTGCCAGGCGTACGGACCAGAGCTGGCTGGAAACCGAGATGCGGTCCTCGGCGCGCACCACGCCCTCGGTTGCGTAGGCCAGCTCCTTGCCGTCGGGCGACCAGGCCGGATTAAAACCGGCGGTCGAGACGCGCTTCAGCGAGCCGCCCTGCCGGTCCATCACGAACAGGCCGCCGCCGTCGCGTTCGGAACGAAAGGCGATGAGCTTGTCGTCGGGAGAGAAAGCAGGCTGGGTGTCGTTGTTCGCGAAGTTGCTGGTAAGGTTCGAGTGGGTCTTCGATCCGAGCGTTGCCAGGTAGATGTCCCAGTTTCCTGAGCCGCGGCCCGCGTAGATGATCGAGGCGCCGTCGCGAGACAAGGCAGGGAACAACTCGGGGCCGGCCTGCTCGGTGACACGACGGAAGCTGGCCTCGCCGAACGGGCGGCGTCCCGCTTCGTCGCGGTCGCGCGGAAGCCCGACGACAAGGACCCACACAGCGGCCAGGACCACGGCGGCCTCGGCGACGAGCAGTGCCTTTCGCGTCCATCGCGGCCAAGGCTTGCGCACAAGGCCGGTTGCGGGCACGGCCGCGGGCACAGTGCCGGAGCCGGGCTCGTCGGCTGTCCAGGACGGGACGCGCGTTGAGGTAGTGTCGCGCAACAGGCGCCTCAGGTCGGCGCGCAGGTCGGCCGCTGACTGGTACCGCACCTCGCGGTCTTTCTCCAGAGCTTTGGCGATCATGCGCTCCAACTCCGGCGGCAGGGCGGGGTTCAACCGGGCCGCCGGAATCGGCGCCTTGTGGAGGATCGACCCGAACACGGCGGCAGTGGAGGCCCCGCGAAACGGCATGGTGCCGGTGGCCATTTCGTACAGCACCACGCCGATGGAGAACAGGTCGGTGCGATGATCCAGCTCCTGCGCCTGGGCCTGTTCCGGGGACATGTAGGTCACCGTGCCGATGGCCGCTCCCGGCGTGGTGATCATCACTTCGTGCATCGTCTGCGTCGGAATGACCGAGGCGCCGGCCACGGGCGCCGCCAGGCGGCCCTCCGCCACCAGTTTCGCCACACCGAAATCGAGCACCTTGGCCTGGCCGCGTCGGGTGAGGAAAATATTGTCCGGCTTGATGTCCCGATGGATGATGCCTTTCCCATGGGCGGCATCCAGAGCATCGGCGACCTGGGCGCTCAGCTCGAGCACTTCCATCAAATCGAGCGTCTTGGTCCGGATGCGGTGGCCGAGTGTGTGGCCTTCCAAAAGCTCCATCACCAGGAAGGGCCGGCCGTCGGCTTCGCCGATGTCGTAAACCGTGCAGATGTTGGGATGGTTCAGGGCGGAGGCGGTTCGAGCTTCGCGCTGGAAGCGCTCCAGCGCTTGCCTGTCCCCGACGAGGCCCTCGGGAAGCAGCTTCAAAGCCACACCGCGGCCCAGGCGGGTGTCCTCGGCGCGATAGACGACGCCCATTCCGCCGCTGCCGAGCTTCTCGATGACGCGATAGTGGGAGATTGTTGTGCCTTCCATCCACTCACCCGGGAATACAGCATGATAGCGGTCCCGGGGTGCTGGAATCAATGGCGCATCACATTTCGGGAGTGTGGCAAAGTACTACTTGTAGACCGGATAGGCCGGACGCCGGGCCGGGGCCGTTGCGGCCTTCTTCAACATCCCCATGGCGAGTTCGATGGCCTTCTCGAGTTGCGGGTCGCGGCCGGCGCGGGCGTCTTTCGGTGTGATCTCGACGTCGAAGTCCGGTGCGACGCCGTAATTCTCGATGCTCCAGGCGCCCTTCAGTGGATCGAAGAAGGCGCGATTGGGCGCCGACACGCGCCCGCCGTCCACCAGCTCCGGGACATCGACGAAGCCGCCGATGCCCGCCCCCATGGTTCGCTTGCCCACCAGCGGGCCGAGGCCGGCGCGACGGAACATCCACGGCAGCGTGTCACCGCCGCTTCCGGCGTATTCGTTGACAATCATGACACGCGGCCCGGGGACGATGGCCGCCGGGAAGGCCATGTCGGCGCCTTCGCGGAAGGCGTAGGAGGAAAGCCGCGTGCGACCCAGGGTCTCGACGAAGAAGTCGGCGGGGAATCCGCCGCCGTTGAAGCGCTCATCGACCACCAGGCCTTGCTTGTCGCGCTGAGCATAGAAATCGCGCAGGAACATGCTGTAGCCGAGCGAACCGGTGTCCGGGAGATAGATGTAGCCGAGCCTGCCGTTGGTGGCCTGCTCGACCTTGCGGCGGTTGTCCTCGACCCAGACGAAGCGGCGCAGAGTATTTTCTCCGATCATCGCGAGCACGCTCGAAGTACGCGAGCCTTCCGTGGAAGGCTTCGGGCCGAGCCGGATCTGGATCGGCCGGCCCGATTTGCCGACGAAGTACGAATACAGGTTCTTGTCCGCGGTGATCTCCTGGCCGTCCACCGCGAGCAGGTAGTCGCCCGGGCGGGCCTCGACGCCCGGCTGGGCCAGCGGCCCCGTGAGAAGCGACATCGAGTTGTCGCCGGCGTAGATGCGTGTGATGCGGTAGCGACCCTGGTCGATTTCGAAGTCCGCGCCCAGCAGCCCGACGGTCTCTGGTTTTTGCGTGGGAACGTCCCCACCGCCGACCCCCATGTGGCTGATGCCGAGATGGGAGAGCATCTCCTGAAACAGGAAGTTCAGGTCGCTGCGCGTCAGCACGTTGGGCAGATACGCGCCGTAGTGTTTCTTCAGGGCTGCCAGATCCTGCCCGTGCAGGCCCGGCTCATAGAAATAATCCCGCTCGATGCGCCAGATTTCATCGAACATCTGCCGCCACTCGGCCGCCGGTTCGAGCTGCATCTCCATGCGCTCGACGCTGAGGGTGCCCTCCTCGGGCCGGGGCGCCGCGGCAGTGGAGACGATGTGCCAGTTCTCTCCTTTTCGATAAATGATCTTGCCGCCGTCGGCCGAGACGGTCAGGCTACGAACATCCTCGAGCAGTTTTTCGGGCCGCCGCGTGGCCAGTTCGAGTTTGTGAACCGTGTGCGACGGCGGTCCACCGCCGGCCAGGGGATTACGCGCGGCCTGCTCGACCACCAGCAGCACGCCCGGCTTCACAGCGGCCAGCCCGATGTAATCCTTGGGCGGCAGCGGCAGCGTCACCACACGGGAGGCGATGCCCTCGGCGTCGATCCGCGTGGTAACGTCGGCTCCCTTGGCGGCCGCGAGCGGCGAGACGCCGTCCTTCTGCAACACGGCGGCGTGCACGGTGCGCACCACCGAAGGGCCGAAAAGGACCATCATCAGCCCGAATGTGTTGGCGGCTGCCGCGTTCGGACTCGCCGTGAAGTAGAGATACCTGCCGCTCTTGTCGAACGCCGGCGAATCGGCCCAGCCGCGCCCGTCGGAAACCTGCACACTCTTGCCGGTCTCCAGCGAATGGAGGAAGACCGTCCGGACGCGGTTCGGCAGCAGCCTGGCGTAGGCCAGCCAGCGTCCGTCCACCGACCAGGCGGGTGAGTACAGGGCCTGGTCCGGGTGCGGGGCCGTTTCGATGCGCCGCGGGGCGCCGCCGGAAGCCTCCGCGATCCACAGCGACAGCCGCTTGTCGGAGAAAGCCAGGCGAGAGGAGTCGGGCGACCAGGTGAGCTCGGCATAAAACGATGGGTGTTCCTCGATGGCGATCTTCCGCGTCGCCCCAGTCCCCGCGGCCGGCCGTATGGACAGCGCATATTCGCCCGACTCGTCGGAAAAGCAGGCGATCGACTTCCCGTCGGGCGACCAGACCGGCCAGCGCTCGGCGGCCCCGGAGGTCCGCGTCAGGTTGCGGGCTTCTCCGGTGGCGGCGTCGACCGTGAATAATTCCCCGCGCGCGCCGAACAACGCCTGCGAGCCGTCCGGCGAGAGCTCCCAGTATCGGATCATGCGCCCGGTCTTGAGGGTGCGTGGTTTCCGCTCGGGAGCATCGGCGCGCAGGCTGACCTCGAGTGGGCGAGAGCGTCCGCTGGTCAGATCGAAGACGTGGATACCGCCTCCCTGGAGGAACGCGATCGCGTCTTGGGTCGCGGCGGCGAACTTGACGTCGTGCTTTTCAAACCGCGTCCACTGCGTCAGCTTCTTCGTGCGCGTGTCGAAGGAGTGCAGATTCAAGGTCTCGGAACGGTCCGAGAGGAAATAGATTTTTTCACCGATCCACATGGGGAAGCCGTCGTTGGAATTGGCGCGTGGGATCTGCTCGGTGACGGCATCGGCGAGCGAGGTGATCCAGATGGGGCTGGTGGCGCCGCCCCGATAGTTGCGCCAGGTGATGTTGACCGGCCGGTGGCTGGCATAGGCGAGGCGCTTGCCGTCGGCGGACCAGGATCCCTGGAAACCGGCGGGCAGCGCTATTTCACTCGGAAAGCCGCCCTGGCGAGAGATGGTGTACAGGCGCGGGACACCGTCGTAGACGCGCAGGGAGGAGAACAGGAGCCGTGTTCCGTCCGGCGACCAGGCGGCGGGGAAATCCTGCTTGGGGTGCCAGGTCAGGTGGCGCGCCTCACCGCCGGCGCTGGGGATCACGAAGATGTCCATGTTGCCGCCGCCGAGGTCTCGGGCGAAGGCGATCTCGGTTCCGTCCGGTGAGAAGAGGGGAAAATCTTCCGGGTTCGGGTCGGAAGTCAGCCGCCTGGCCTCGCCGCCGCTTCGCTCGACGATCCACAGATCGCCTGCATAGGAAAAGGCGATGTGAGTCCTGCTGATGCCCACCGATCGGAAAGGCATCGGGCCGGCGGCAGCCAGCGCGGATGCCGCGGCCAGGAGAAAGACAAAAGCTCGAAACATCGACGGACCTCCGGATTGAGGGAATACGCACCGAGGAAGGGAAAAGTTCCGTGGCGGTTTATCGGTGGGTTGCCGGCGGCCCGACCAGCCTGGACAGGCGAGGACGCCTGTACCACTTGCGAATGACTTTCCGTGGTTTTCGAGACGCAGTATACTTGTCCCAAGGTTGGATTCAGCAATGCGCGTCTCTTTTACGCTTTTTCTCCTCCTTTTTCTCGTAACTTGCGTGGCGCCGGCACAGGAAGCTGGGCGCGCCGCAGCGGCTTTGCCGACCGAGGAGCCCTTCGCGATCACCTTGGGTCACCGCCGCTTCGTGCCGGATGCCGGCCTTGCCGAACCGCTGGAGAAAACCCTCGCCGGCAGATATCCCACCGGGCAACGGCTCCACATGGTCGTGCAGTTCTACCAGACGCCGAAGCAGGCCACACGCGATGCCGGGCTTCACCTTCTGGAACCCCTGCCCGGCGGCGCCTATTTGGCCGCGCTGGATCTGTCTGGCGCGCTGGCCCAAAACCTCTTCCAGCAAGGAGCGCCGGCGCTCGGCGTTCACGGTGTACGGTCGCTGTTCGCCGCCAAGCCGGAAGACAGGCTGCCACAGAGCTTGCATCTCGGCGAGATTCCACCCTGGGCCGCCAGCGAGCTTGACGGAGCGCCGGCCGTGGACCTGGAGATTTATTATCACCGCGACGTTCCCAAACAGGACGCCATGGTCTTCCTGTCGCGGCTCGGAGGCGCGATAATCTTTCACGCCGAGCATTTCCAGCGGATCACTTCGAGGCTTCCGGTCAGCCGCATCTCCTCATTGGCCAACGAAGACTGGATCAGCTACATTGACGTGATCCCGCCGGCGCCGCGCAGCATGGCCAATAGCGAAGCTGCCGCGCAGATGAAAGTGAACCAATTGCATGCAGAGCCTTACAATCTCACCGGAGCGAACATCAGGCTCGCGCTGTGGGATTCGGGCCGGGTGGATCAACACCCGGAGTTCGGCACCCGGCTCACCATCGTCGACAACAGCGCGCGCAGCAGCCACTCCACCCTGGTCGCCGGCACCATGGCCGCCGACGGTTCGACGAATCCTCAATTGAAAGGCATGGCCCCGGCCGCGAAGATCTTTTCTTACGATTTTCGCGGCGACGTCCCCACCAAGATGATCAAAGGCGCGGGAGAGAATCTGCTCGATGTTGCCAATAACTCGTGGGGATTCAGCATCCGGGAGTTTCTGGGCAATTGCGCCACCTTCGGCGAGTATGGCAGCCCCGAGCGCGACTTGGACGGCGTCGTGAGGACCGGCCTCACCCTGGTCTTCTCCATGGGAAACGAGCGCGAACTCACCGAGTGCGTCATACCTGCCCGCGGCGGCTTTTACACCACCTCCCGGCCTGCTTCCGCCAAAAACGTCATCTCGGTGGGCGCCAACGATCCCGAGAGGGCGATCACCACTTTCAGCAGTTACGGGCCCACACGGGACGGACGGCTTAAACCCGATGTCACCGCTCTGGGCTTCCGGCTGCTCTCCACTACCCTGAACAGCGAAAGTTCGCGCTATTCGGGCTCATCGCCGGCGGCCGCCGCCATCTCCGGACTGGCAGGTCTGATGCTCGAGCAGCTCAAGAAGAACCCTGACGCTCCCAGATCGCCTGCGCTCGTCAAAGCCATCCTGTTGAATACGGCGACGGACCTGGGGAACCCCGGGCCTGACTACTCATTCGGCTATGGCGTCCCCGACGCCGTCGCAGCCGTCACCGCGATCGAAGAGCGTCGCTACAAGACCGGCGAGATTGCCGGTGGCGGCGGCCATGAACACACCATCGAGGTTGCTCCAGGTACTCCGGCGTTGAGAGTAATGCTGGCCTGGTCGGATCCAGAAGGCCCGGTCAACGCTGCCACTGCGCTGGTCAACAACCTGGAACTCGTCGGAGTGTCGCCGGATGGCTCCACACTCCTGCCTTTGACTCTCAATCCGCTCGATCCCAAGGCCGACGCCCGGCCACGCGCCAACAACCGCGATAACGTGGAACAGATTGTGGCGCGCGATCCCGCGCCGGGGGTTTGGACGATCCGGGTGGTGGCAGCCCAGGTTGCGGCGGAACCCCAGAGCTACGCCCTGACCTGGAGCTTCGATCCCGTCGTGGAGCCTCCATGTTCAACCACGGTTACGCCGTCGAGCCTGAGCTTGACGGAACGCACCGGCAGCTTTATCCTCGGAGTGACTCGCGGCTCGACCTGCCCGCCCTGGCGTCCCACCGTCAGTGACAGTTGGCTCGCGTCGCCGTCAGATGCCGAGTTGCGCGGCAGTTCGGTTGTCAAGGTGAGCTACGACGCCAACCCGGCCGGCGGTCCTCGGCAAGGTGCTGTTTCGATCGGCGAGGTCTCGGTGCGGGTTCGGCAATTGCCGGCTTGCACCGTCGGCCGGATTCGTCCCAACGAGCCGGTGGAGGCTGAGCTGACGCCCAACGACTGTGTCTATGCGGGATCCTTCGCCAAACACTACACCTTCGACGCATCTGCCGGTCAGATCGTCACCATTAACATGACTTCGGACACCGTGGACTCATTCCTGTTCCTGCTGCTTCCTGGCGGGCGTCCCTTCGTCCAGGACGACGACAGCGGCGGGGCGAGGAACGCGCGCATTCCATCCGGCGGCGGCGCCCTGTCGTTGCCGGTTACGGGCATCTACACGATCGTTGCGAGCACCTATGACGAAGACGAGACCGGTCCGTTCCGGCTCCGGCTCGAGCTGCGCGATCCGGACGACCGCTTCGGCTCGCTGGTGCCGCCTGTGCGCGTGGCAAGCTGCCCGGCCACAATCAACGGCACTCTGGCGGATACTTCCTCCCGCCACGGCCGGCGAGGCGAGCTGTATTTCACCAACGTATATGAGTTCCCGCCAGACCTGGACAGAATCTCGTCGCTGATATCCCGGAAGCGTCGTTTGATACCTACCTCTACCTGATCTCGCCGAGCGGCGCGCTGGCAGGCGAAAACGACGACTTCGGCGGTAACAGCCGCTCCAGGATCCAGGCCATCCTGCTCGAAACGGGGACATATCGTCTGGAAGTGACTTCCTTTCCGCCGAGAGCGACCGGCTCCTTCCGGCTGACGTTGGCGGGTTGTAGTCCGCCAGCCGCGCCGGCGCCGTAGGCCTCAGTTCCGCGGCGCCGCCGGTGTTATCGTAGTGGCGTGAACCTGGGTGAGTTTTCCATCAGCCTGGCGGTGAAGGATCTGAAGGCCTCCCGAGCCTTTTACGAGAAGCTGGGGTTTCAATCCAGCCCGCCGGCCGACCCGGCGTGCTCGCCACACGCCTACGGGGAACGCTGGCTGATCCTGAAGAACGGCGGCGCTACCATCGGTCTGTTTCAGGGGCTCTTCGACAAAAACGTGCTGACCTTCAATCCCACCGACGTGCGCGCGATCCAGCGAACTCTGAAGGAACGCGGCGTGAGATTCACACTGGAGGCGGATGAGAAGACCACGGGCCCGGCGGCCGCCACGCTGCTCGATCCCGACGGCACCCCGATCCTGCTGGATCAGCACAACCCATAACAGGACGCCCGGGCGAGGTCAGCGCGCGCGGCGGCTCGGGGAGCGTCGCGCGAACAGCAGGCCGGACCAGGTGGCATCCACGGCGCAGATTTTATAGTCGACGAAGTTGCGCGTGAGGCCGAACTTGCGAACCACTGGCTCTGTCAGGTCGGTGGCAACGCCTGAAGCCTTCTTCGGCCAGATCAGCCAGAGGCCGCCGCCTTCAGAGAGCTTGCGGGCAGCCTCGGGAAACTTGCGGTCCAGATGCGCGAGCGACTTCGCGAACAACAGGATCAACCGCGCCTCGCCTCGGAGCCGGTCGACAAATCGTACATTCTCCGGCAGTCCGTCGAGTGAGCCGGCGAACCCGGCCGGCGCCCCGAGCACCGCGACTACCGAGCCGGCGCGAATGCCAAGCTTCTTCGCGAGCGGTGTCCCTGAGTAACCTTCCATGGTCCCGGGAACCACGGGATTCTCCGGCGGTGTGCGGATGGCCTGGCGCAGCGCGCTCCGGACTCCGCCCCAGCTTGCATACACCGCGTCCGGGAGCCGGCGGCGCACGCGGGCGACCTTCTCCGGGTCGCCCTCGAGAAACACGATCGGCACGGGTCGCGTCGCCTTCTGCCGGCGAAGCCAGACCGCAATGCCGCACCCTTGTGCGGGAAGACGGCCCAGATCGATGACAAAGGCCTCGGGAGGGTTGTCCCGAAGAGACCGGAAGCCGCTCTGGTCCTGGGGTGCGTGGATGTCAACCTGGAAGCCCGCGGCCCGCAGCCGCGCTGCGCGCTCGGTTGCTTCGGAGGCGTTCCAGTGGATCAGCGTGACGCGGCGCATCAGCGGCGGGCGAACGGCCTGTCGGTGATCAGTCCGAGCCAGCCGATCAGCATCTCGTCGGTGGTTTCCTCGCCCCAGCGCACTTCCTTGAGCGGCCTGCTCGGGTTGTTCTTGTTGTTCTCGGAGTTGTCGAACCAGGCGGTCACGTCGATGCGCGTGCCCTTGGGCAGCAGGATGGGCTCCTTGAACACATAGGGGGTCTGCCAGTTGAAGTCGTAGTTCTTCACCCAGACCAGGTCCCTGGTGACGCCGTCGGGCAGCGTGGCCACCATGCGCATCTCCTTGCCCAGCAGGTGCATGTGCGGCGTAGCCGAGTTGACGAGCATGTCCTCGGGCAAGGTCCAGGCCGCGGTCTCACGGTGGGAGGCGGCGCCGGCCGGAATCCGGATGCGAAGGTTCAGCACCGGCTGCGAGCGCAGGAAGCGTGTCGCCGGGACTCGGTTGAAGTACAGGCCGACGCTGGTGCGGTCGGTTTCCGGCTTGCCGCTCTTGTGGTAGTGGATCTGCATCACGAAGTCGGCGCCCTTGCTGAGGTAGCGGCCGGTATCTTCGGGCAGCCGGCCGGGCCTCGATCCCGGCGCCCAGCCGCCCAAGCCGTTTTGCGGAAGAAAGCCGAGGCCGCCGAAGCAGCGGAAACCCGGCTTGGGATCGGCGGCGTCCAGTTGCCGCGCGCGCCCGCTGACGTCGGCGTACATCAGGGCGTGATGCACCACGCGGCGATTGCCGGGGCGCAGTTCCAGCGCCTGGATGGTGCGGTCCTCGGCGAAGCTGGTGGGGATGACGAAGCAGCGGAACTCGTCGGCGCCGGTCGCGTCCAGCTCGAACGCGGCGTCCGGCGTCAGCACGGCGTCCGGCGGGCCGAGCGCCCAGTCGTCGCTGTAGGGCACCGGGGCCGGCAGCTCCCGCGGATCGCCCTTCGGTGTGGCCCCGTCGACCCAGCGGGCCAGCGTGGCGATGTCGGCGTCACTCCGGCGGTCATTCCGGAATTCCCCGTAGCCGGGCTCGGCATGCCAGGGCGGCATGCGCCGCTCTCCGGTGACGCGCTTGATCTCCGGAGCGAAAGCGCGGGCCTGCTCGAAACTGGTCAGGCTGAACGGACCGATCTGACCCGGGCGGTGGCAGCCTTCGCAATTCTTCTGGAGGATTCGCGACACCTCTTTGGCATAGGTGGGGACGTCGTTGGCCGTGTTCTTATCGGCGGCTGCGACCGGAACCAGAAACAAACCTACGGCGATGGAAACACGGAAGAAGTTCATGGCAGCACGCTCTTGCATTGAAGCTATGATAACTCGGATGGTAATGGAAGTTGGATCGATGCCCAGCACATTTCGTCCGTGGAGAGTCTTGTGTATTGCCGCCCTGGCGGCGAGCATCTTGAACAGGCGCTGAAGACCCTGGCTGTGATCGCTGGAGCGGGGGCGGTGGTCGGCGGCGCCTTCCTGATCAAGAACGGCGGGTTCAAAAAACAGGAGTGCCGTATTGGCGCGGGCCTGATCCTTTTTGGCGCCATCAGTATCGTGCTCGGGATAATATGAAATTCGGGCGGGACAGGCCAGGAGGCCTGTCCTACTTCGGACGTGGCGCCACTTGGCCGTCTGCACGGGGCTCTCTTGCACGAATCCTGAAAGGCGCTATGTCGCCGAATCCGAGGCGCAATTCCTTAGTGCCACGCGGCAGATCCACAATATAAAAGTTGAGGAGCCCGATAGTCTTCCCAGGCGTCATTGGACGGGTGTCGGGTTTCCCTTCGGTTTCCTGTCTCAGTGATTCATTGATGATCCAGAAACTCGCTTCAAAGTCCAAGTCACCGCCTCCGGAGACGTTGCCAGGCGGCCGGAATTCCTTTCCGTCCTGATCGACAACTTTCAGGACAGGAGCGGCAACGTTGCCTTCCGGTCCGAGGTATTGCGCTCTAAGTTCAAGGCGAAGATTGAAGGTGCCCTCCGAAACGACTGGGTCCACATTGTCTCTGTTCGCCGTGTACTTTGCGGCGTCCACCACCGTAACACGCCAGGTTTTGCTCGCCGCCTGAACCTGAGCCAGTTTCTGTTGAGTCTGCGGGGCAGCAATCGCGATGAAAACGAGCAATGTCCATACCACGGAAGCTATCAGGCGGTGCACGGAGATTCCCCCCTCGTAGATGGTAGTCCATCAGGCCACCGCCTTGGCTGCCGGGTGCGACTCGAACAGCCACTGCTGCATCGGCCCCTCGCCGCGGAAGTCGGCCAGCTCGACCGGGTAGCGGCGCACGAGTCCCGCCGGCGCCGCCGGGCGCTCGCCCGTCAGCATGGCTTGCAACTGGAGCGCATTCACCACCGAGCAGCCCCGCGCGTCGTTGTTGGTAATGACAAACACAGCGCGGGCAAACCGCGCGATCGTGTCGATGCGTTCCTTCCACTGCTCGAGCTCCGCCGGCGAATACAGGTAAGCGGTCCCCGGCGCACGCGGCGCGGGCGCTTCGAAATCCTGCGGCCGTGCCCGCGCACCGCGGCCGTGCAGCCGGACGTAGCCGATCGCCGTGGTCAGCAGCGCCGCCGGCGGCATGGCACGCACGCCTTCCGCCTGGTCGATGTTGCAGAAGCCCACGTGATAATCGATGAAAGTTCCCACCGCCTCGGGCAGCATCCAACTGCTGTGGCGCATCTCGGCGACCAGGGGAAACTCGTGGAAGCTCCGGCGGAGGCGGATGAAGAAGTCGCGGTTCTCCGCGGTGAAACGGAACGACCAGGGGAACTGCATCAACAGGCAGCCGAGCCTGCCCGCCGCCAGCAACGGCCCAAGGCCCTCTTTGAAGGCCGCCAGCTCCGCCTCCGCCAGGCGCCGCTCGTGCGTGAACCGCCGCAACAGCTTGGCGGTGAACAGAAAGTCCGGGTTGTGCGCTACCAGCCGAAGCCAGAGCCGGGAGACCTCGGGCCGCCGCGGGCCATAGAAGGAGGTGTTGATTTCCAAGGCGTTGAAACAGCCGGCCAGCAGCCTCAGGGGGTGGAAGCCACGCCCTCGAGGTCGAGGGTAGACCAGCCCATCCCAATGCGGAAAGTCCCAGCCGGCTGGGCCGCAATGCAGCAGGGGAGAGGGAGACATCGGGGGAGGCTCCTTATTTCGCTTTTTCTTCGCCTCCAGTGTATCGCCCGTGGCCTGCCCGCGTCAAGTGGGAAATTCAAGAAAAAAATTCTTACCACCCCTGTAACACCGGACCCGCCCGCGGCGTTCTACTTGCATATCCCCGTTACGACAAGCGGGCGCTCTCACCCCATTCACCCAAGCGGCGCCCGCTTTTTTCTCTTCACGTTCCGGGGTTCGTTAACCTGCCCCCAGCGAGTCGTACAGTCCGGAAGTCAAGTAGCGCTCTCCCGAATCCGGCAGGATCACGACAATGGTCTTGCCTTTCATCGCCTCTTCGGTCGCCAGGCGCAGTGCTACGGCCGTCGCCGCCCCGCAGGAGATGCCCGACAGGATGCCCTCCTCCCGGGTCAGCCGCCGCGCCACTTCGATGGACTCCTCGACGGTCACCGTCTCGACACGGTCGAGCAGGCTGAGGTCCAACGTTTCCGGGATGAAACCGGCGCCGATGCCCTGGATCTGGTGGGGCCGCGGGGTCACGCGCTGCTTGTTCAAAGTTTGTGTGATCACCGCGCAGTTGGCCGGCTCCACACCCACGGAAAGGATCTTCTTCATGCGGTGGTTCTTGATGTAGCGCGAGATGCCGGTGATGGTGCCCCCCGTGCCGATTCCGGCCACCAGCACGTCGACCTGCCCGCCGGTGTCCTCCCAGATCTCGGGCCCGGTGGTTTGCACATGGATCAGCGGGTTGGCCGGGTTCTTGAACTGCTGCAAAAGGACGTAGCGGTCCGGATCCGCCGCGACCATCTCTTCGGCCCTGGAGACCGAGCCCTGCATGCCCTCGTTTCCGTCGGTCAACACGAGCCTGGCGCCGAACGCGGCCAGGACCTTCTGCCGCTCCAGCGAGTAGCTCTCCGGCATCACCAGTGTGACCTGGTAGCCGCGGGAGGCTCCGACGAAGGCCAGCGCGATTCCGGTATTGCCGCTGGTGGGCTCGACGATCTCCTTGCCCGGACGCAGCACGCCCCTCTTTTCGGCGTCCCAGATCATCGACGCCCCGATGCGGCACTTCACCGAATAGGAGGGATTGCGGCCCTCCACCTTGCCCAACATGGTCACCGGCATTCCCTTGGTCATGCGGTTGAAGCGCACCAACGGGGTGCGGCCGATGCTCAGCGAATTGTCGGCAAAAATCACGAGATCCGCTCCCTCTGGTCACGGCTCAGACTCTGGTTCCGAGCCGCGACTGCAAGGAGTGGTTGGAATGGTTGTTTCATGACAAGTCCTTAGATCTGCCAGTTGGGAACGTACCTTGCCTGTTTTTCACTCCACGTCCGCGCCAGCTCGGCGAATGTGGTGTGGTCCAGGATCTCTGAAACCGCCTGCGCGACCCGATCCCATAACTCGGTGAACGGAGTGCCTTCTTTGCGCTTGCCGCCCGCCATCGGCCCGCGCGTGCCCTCGACGAATTCAAGCACCTCGCCCACCGTGAGCAACTCCGGCGCGCGCGCCAGCAGGTAGCCGCCTTCGGCGCCGCGACGCGACTCGACGAAGCCCCCCTGCTTGAGCCCGGCCAGGATCAGCTCGAGAAACTTCTGCGGAATGTTGCGGCGCCGTGCGATGGCCCCGATCTTGACCGGCTCGCCGGGTTTCTGCATCGTCAAGTCGAGCAGAGCCAGAAGCGCGTATTCGCCTTTGACTGAGAGGTTTAGCGGCCCCAACCGGAATCTCCTTTGTGCAACTAGAGATTATACTGGACCCGGACGTCGGTTCGGTTAACAAATTCAGTCCCCCGGCGTCCTACTTTACGGGGAAGTGAGCGTGCCAGCCGAGTGATTGCACCCTCCGCCGGCGAGCCTCGACCGGAAGTCGAGCTGGTGCGAGCCGCCTGCGCAGGGGACCGCGCGGCCTTCACACGTCTGTACGAAATGCATTCCGGCATGGTGAACGGCATTCTGCTCGCGCGTGTTCCGCGCCCGTACGCCGAGGACCTGGTACAGGATGTGTTCCTGTTCGCTTTTCAAAAACTGAACACCCTGCGCGAACCGGCCGCCTTCGCCGGCTGGCTGGCGACGATTGCTCGCCACCGCGCGGCTGACTATTTCCGCCGCGAGCCGCGGGCCGAGCGGTTGCCCGAGGATCTGGCAGCCTGCGACTCCTCCGATGAGGAATGCGCCTGGGTGCTGGGGCAGATTCGCGCATTGCCGGAGGCCTACCGCGAAACGCTGCTGCTGCGGCTGGTGGAGGGGATGAGCGGGCCGGAGATCGCGGCCCGTACGGGACTGACTCCGGATTCGGTGCGCGTCAACCTGCACCGCGGGATGAAGCAGCTTCGTGAGAAGCTCGAGCGGGAGCCACGGCGATGAGCGACGACTACATGTGGGATCCTTCGGCGTCGGCCGACGCCGAAACCGAGCGCCTGGAGAGGATCCTGAAACATGCCCGCTATCGGCCCGCGACCGAGCGGCTCGCGTTCCGGCTAGGCGGCCTGCGCCCGCGTCGCGCCGCGCCGGTGTGGATGCGGCTGGCGGCGGCTCTTGCCGTGGCCGGCGCGGTCAGCGGAGCGTGGATGCTGTGGAGCGCGCGTACCGCGGCCTGGGACGTGCAGGTGAGCGGCGGTGTGGCGCGGATCGCTTCGCGGCCGGTGACCGGGGCGGCGCGGCTGGGCGTGGGCGAGTGGCTCGAGACGGATCCGGACGCGAGCGCGCGGGTTCGCGTCGGCGTGATAGGGCAAGTCGAGGTGGCGCCCGGGACACGCGTCGGTCTGGTCAGCGCGGGCCTGCTCGAGAAGCGCATGTCGCTCTCCCGCGGCACCATTCACGCCATGATCTTCGCTCCGCCGCGGCGCTTCTTCGTCAACACGCCGTGGGCTGTCGCGGTCGACCTCGGCTGCGCCTATTCGCTCTCGGTCGAGAACAACGGCGACGGCCTGCTGCGCGTGACCGCCGGCTGGGTGGGATTCCAGGCGGGCGGCCGCGAGTCGTTCATCCCCGCCGGCGCCGCCTGCCGAACGAGCGCCGGAACCGGGCCCGGAACTCCGTTTTATCTCGATTCCTCCGACGAGCTGCAACAGGCGCTCGCGGAGCTGGATTCGGTCTCCACCGCCCCCTGGCCGCGTCTCGCCCTCGAGCGGGTGCTGGCTGAAGCCCGACAGCGCGACGGGGTCACGCTGTGGCACCTGCTCTTCCGCGTGCCGCCGGCCGAACGCGTCCTCGTCTACCAGCGGTTCTCCGAGCTGCTCCCTGTTCCGCCGGAGATGGAGAAAGACGCGGTCCTGCGCCTGGAGCGCCGCGCCATGGATCGGCTGTGGAACGCGCTCGGCCTTGGCCCGATGCAGTGGTGGCGTCGATGGAAGTGGCCATGGGCTATGCTGACGCCAACCGGTTGACTTTCCGCGCTGGTTCGCGTACGCTCACCGGCATGAACCTCCTCTGTCTTCTGCTGGCATTCTCGATCGCCCTGGCCGTGCCCGCCGCCGAGCTCGCCTCGGGACCGCCGCTGCCACATCGCGTCGTCAAGGACTGGGCGCAGCTTCCGCCGGGCATGAACTTCGGTGAAACCTCCGGCGTGGACGTGGATAAAGACGACAACGTCTGGGTCTTCAACCGCGGGACGCACCCGGTGATCCAGTTCGACAAGAACGGAAAGATGCTGGCCGCCTGGAAGGATCTGCAAGTCACTTCCTCGCACGGCATCAAGATCGATCCGGAGGGCAACGTCTGGCTGGCCGACGTGAAGGGCCACGCGATCATGAAGTTCTCCCGCGCCGGGCGCCTGCTGATGGTCATCACCAACGCCGGCAAGCGGCCCGGGGACAATAAGTCCGAGTACGCCTTCAACGAACCAACGGGTCTGACCTTCACTCCCGACGGCAGCTTCTATGTCTCCGACGGCTACGTCAACGCGCGAGTCATCCGATTCAATCGCGACGGGGACTACATCACCCACTGGGGAAGCAAAGGCAAGGCCGACGGCGAGTTCGACCTGGTCCACGACGTCGCCGTCGATTCGCGCGGCCGCGTCTACGTCGCCGATCGCACCAACGCGCGCGTGCAGGTCTTCGACCCCGGCGGCAAGTTCCTCGGCAAGTGGACCAACCTCGGCAATCCGTGGGGCCTCGCCTACGTCGCACGCGAGAACGCCATCTACATGTGCGACGGCCACGCCAACCGCATCCTGAAGCTTACTACCGAGGGCCAGGTGATCGGCGTACTCGGGGGTTTCGGCAAGATTCAGGGCAAGCTCGACTTCGCCCACCACATGGCCGTGGACTCCACCGGCGCCATCTACGTGGCCGAGATCAAAAACTGGCGCGTACAGAAGTTCTCGCCGCGCTAAGAGGGCGGACAGGCCAGGAGGCCTGTCCCACAACATGAAGAAAATCGTGATCCGCCTGCCCAAGCGGAAGCGGAGAAACCCGCTCGCGGTGGTCGCGCGAGGACGCAAAGCCGGGCCGATGGCCGAGCGGCGACGCAGGGTCGCGGAAACGAAACCCCGCCTGAAGGACCTGATCGTGGAGGAGTGAGCGCCACAAGTGAGGAGTAGTGTGGTGACCCGCTTGCTAACGATAACCAAAGGGCTGCGCCCTTGAAATCCTAAGGAGAGGGTGACGAGGTATTCTACAACTCTTTGCGACTTTGGTACACCAGTCTAAGCTTGGCTGATCTTGTGAACTGAAAGGAGTTCACCATGTGAATTGCTCGTTCCCTCCGTCCGCCGGAAGGCGTCAGCTATTATGCGCAGATCCAGCGTTTTGGGCGCTGGTGCGTCTCTGAGACTGGCCGCCGTGCAACTGCCTGTGCATGCCTGCGACGATACGTTTTCAGGAGAGCCGGATGTCGGGAAATCCGCTTGTCCGGTTCGACGAGGGGAGAGTAGGTCGCATCGCAAGGTGTCGCCCCCTCTCCTACTCTACCGCCTTGGCGAGAGACTAAAAGGAGGCTGCTATGACCGAGAACCCCATTGCCAAGGAGATTGTCGACGCCGCTTTCCGCATTCATACGACGCTTGGCCCGGGCTTGCTGGAATCGGTTTACGATGCGGTCTTGGCGTAGGAACTGGGCCGGCGGGGTCTCCGCACGGTGCGCCAGCAGCCGATTCCGGTGGTCTATGAGAACGTCCGAATCGACACCGGATTCCGGCCGATCTGGTCGTCGAAGACAAGGTCATCGTGGAAATCAAATCCGTCGAGTCGCTCGCTCCGGTCCACAAGAAGCAGCTTCTCCCCTACCTCCGGCTCGCCGACAAGCGTCTTGGCTTGCTCATCAACTTCCACGTCGTGCTGATCAAGGACGGCATCACCCGAGTGGTCAATGGACTCGAAGACGATGATCACGCAAAGTCGCCAAGTCGCAAAGAGTCGTAGGATACCTCGTCACCCTCTCCTAGGATTTCAAGGGCGCAGCCCTTGGTTATTAGGTAACCGCAGCCGGGCCGGGCGCGGAGAGCGGGAGAAAAACGCCCCAGAAGGCGCTCCGGGCTCTCATTGACGTCGACCTACGACCACGCGCCCGACGGCGTCTCGGACTCTAAGCAGGAGGGGCTCATTCTCAGCCAGCCGGAGTCTTGCCATGCCGCGCCCTCTGGTCGGTGTTGAACGCTCCGATCGCGGCGGTGGCTCGTCGCCGGCGCACTTTACCGCTAAGACTGCTGCTCAGCTTCCCGTTTGAGGTCGAACCGGCTGCTGTGATCTCCATGCCACACCGAGAGCTGCCGGATTGGCAGGCCCGAACGGTCGTTTGGTTCTCTTCGATGCCGCCTTCTCCACCTCGGCGGTCCTGGCGCGTACGTGGTTCAGCATATCTGCCTCAGTTAGAACCAAGAACTCCTGTTGCGGCTCCGTTTCTGCGGAGCTTTCCAAGAGTCGCATGCACATCATTGGCGCCTCCTGAATTCGGATGCGATGTTTGGCCAGGAGAGAAACATCCGCAGTGACGAGGAACCCCTTACGAATCCCCTGTGAAACGACTACTTCAAAATCGTATCGTCTGACGCCCGTTGTCTCGTGTGTGAACCCCATGTATAGAAACTTCATAGGTTCTGCTGTGGCACTTACGATTGCTGCACGGCCGATTCGTTACCATGGCTCGGTTCGCCTGGCGTCCTCGCATACGGATTGGGGCCATTGGGGGAGGCCTGCTTCGGGCGCCAACCAGTTCCCCTCGCGGGAGTGTTTTTCTTTGAAGAGCCCTGGTCAAACAGCAGTCGCAGGCGTCCAACCAGCGTCCTGCCAAGATTGATGTCCCCGTTGGGTCTATAGCCGGGGAATTTTGGGTCGATGAATTCCTTGCGAAATAGCTGATCCGATGCCAGGGTGGCTAACAGTCTCAGCTCTTCCAGGGTGAGTTTCAGAGTCATGTATTTCATGCATTCTCCGTTTCTGTATTCGCGAGAAGCGTTCACCGGAACCTCTCCGTGACCGTCGCGGCTCGGTTCCGATGGCGTCGTATCTAGTACATCCCGCCGCCGGGAGGTCCAGGGCTGGGAGCGGACTCTTTTTCGGGGATCTCGCTGATCAATGCTTCTGTGGTCAGCATGAGCGCCGCGATGGAGGCGGCGTTCTGGAGGGCGAAGCGGACGACCTTGGCGGGGTCGATCACGCCGGCCTTCACCAGGTCCTCGTACTCCTCGGTCTGGGCGTTGAAGCCGAAGTTGACGCTCTTGTCGGCCTTCACCTTCTCCACCACGACCGAGCCTTCGTGGCCGGCATTGGATACAATCTGGCGCAGCGGCTCCTCCAGCGCCCGCAGGACGATGTCGGCGCCGGTCTGCTCGTCGCCTTCCAGTTTCAGCTTCTTCACGCCCGGAATCGAGCGCACCAGGGCGACGCCGCCACCCGGCACGATGCCTTCCTCCACGGCCGCCCGCGTGGCGTGCATGGCGTCCTCCACTCGAGCCTTCTTCTCCTTCATCTCCGTCTCGGTCGCCGCGCCGACCTTGATCACCGCCACCCCGCCCACCAGCTTTGCCAAACGCTCCTGTAGCTTCTCTCGGTCGTAGTCTGAAGTGGTCTCGTCGACCTGTGCGCGCAACTGCTTCACGCGCCCATCGATGGCCTTCTTCGTCCCTGCGCCCTCCACGATAGTGGTGTTGTCCTTGTCGATCGTGACCCGCTTGGCTTTCCCCAGGTCCTCCAGTTGCACCCCTTCCAGTTTGATGCCCGTCTCTTCCATGATCGCCTTGCCCCCGGTCAGAGTGGCGATGTCCTCGAGCATTGCCTTACGGCGGTCGCCGAAGCCCGGGGCCTTGACTGCCGCGGCGCTCAGCGTGCCGCGCAGTTTGTTCACCACCAGGGTGGCCAGCGCTTCGCCTTCCACTTCCTCGGCCACGATCAGCAGCGGCTTGCCGGAGCGCGCGATCTGCTCCAGCAGCGGCAGCAGGTCCTTCATGTTGCTGATCTTCTTCTCGTGTATCAGGATGTAGGGTTCTTCGAGCACGCACTCCATCCGCTGGGCGTCGGTGACGAAGTAGGGCGACAGGTACCCGCGGTCAAACTGCATGCCCTCGACCAGATCCAGCACCGTCTCCATGGTCTTGGACTCCTCGACCGTGATCACGCCGTCCTTGCCGACCTTCTCCATCGCCTCGGCAATGATCTTACCGATGGTGGCGTCGGTATTGGCCGAGATGGTGCCGACCTGCGCGATGCCCTGACCGGTAACCGGCTTGGCCAGCTTCTTGATCTCCTCGACGGCGGCCTCGATGGCCTTGTCGATGCCGCGCTTCAGGGCCATGGGGTTGGCGCCGGCAGCCACGGTTTTGATGCCCTGGCGGAAGATGGATTGCGCCAAAACGGTGGCAGTGGTGGTACCGTCGCCGGCCACGTCGCTGGTCTTGGATGCCACCTCGCGCAGCATCTGCGCGCCCAGGTTCTCCATCGGATCCCTCAGCTCGATCTCCTTGGCCACCGTGACGCCGTCCTTGGTGATGGTCGGAGGCCCGAATTTCTTTTCCAAAACAACATTGCGGCCCTTGGGGCCCAGGGTGATCTTGACGGCGTCGGCCAGAGCATTCACGCCGCGCAGGATGGCCTGCCGCGAGTCTTCTCCTAGGACAATTCTCTTTGCCATGAGGTTGGTTCCTCCTACTTCTTGCCTTTCTTCTCAGATTTTGCGTTCTTGTCCAGGATGCCGAGGATCTCGTCCTCGCGCAGGATCAGGTATTCCTCGCCTTCCAGCTTGATCTCGTTGCCCCCGTACTTGCCGAACAGAACCCGGTCGCCCGGATGGACGTCGAGAGCTACGCGGAGGCCGTTGTCGAGAACCTTGCCGTTGCCGCAGGCCACAGCCTCCCCCTCTTGCGGCTTCTCCTTGGCGCTGTCGGGAATGATGATACCCCCGCGAACGGTCTCCGCCTCTTCAATGCGGCGGACCAGAACACGGTCATGCAGTGGTCTAAATTTCATGTCCTTCTCCCTTCCAATTTGCTGCTCACAGACGTACTGCAAGCTCCCGCGAATCAGGCGCCCGCTCTGGGGCGACCTGAGCCTTTCGCAATTCTCGCGTGCGCTTCCGCCGGAGAATCTTGCGCCGGCGTTCTCGGCCGAACCTGGCTTTGTCACCATTTCTTTCCGACATAGTTCCCTCCCTCGCGAACACTCATGAACCCTATGCTTACGTTGAGGCGGCAGCTTTCCTGAATCCCGGATCGTTAGGCCCGGTCCGTAACCGTCGAGGTCTTGACTGCTCTCCAGCCGTCCGAATAGGTCTCGCTTTCGAACTGGAGGCATTCCGGCATGAGCGCGCCTTCCTGGATCAGAATGGTCCCGACTTTGAGTGCGCCTGTGAAAGTGCCTCCGCGCTCGATCTCGCGTCTCGCGCTTGCGGGCTCTCGATCCCGTTCAGCGCGGCTGACGAAGTACGCGGAACGCAGATTTTTGATAGCCGTTCCAGCATGAAGTCGGCGAGCAAGTCCCGACTGTCCCGGTAGGCGACTTGCGCATTTCCAGCCTGGGCTCGTGCCTCCTGGATGGCTGTGCTGTCGGGAGTAGAGTACGACCTAAGCGACTGAAGGAACCGGACCCCCAACGACCATTCTCCGAATGCAGCCTTGTATGCGGACTGTAGGTGTCTAAACCGAGTTTGTTTCTGCGCCGTACGGTTGGTCATGTGTAGACTCCATTCAAGGGCGAAAGCCCGGCTTGTTTACTCGTCGGGACGTTTCTTGCTGAAGGCGCTTCTCATCATCTTCCCGCTTGTTGCGTTCGATCTCTCTTTGGGGAGCTTCTTGCTTGTCCAGCCGGAGCGCTTCGGTGGTAGCGGCTTGGGCCAGGGCATCCAGCCGTTTCGACCACACGACGATTCCAAAAGTAGGTTGGTAAGAGGAACGGACGAGGCTCAGCGAGTACTGGGAATCTTCCCAGCGGGCTATGACCTTCACGGTTTCGTGATAGAGCGAGGGAAAGACGATTTTGGTCTCCGGCGTGGTGGCAGTCCCGTACTGCGCCGAAATGGCGGCGACCAGGTCCTCAGCCGTCAGACCTTCGGTCCTGTACCGGTCGTAATTGACTACTATCTGGAAAAGTTCACCGTTGTAGAAGCTGAACTGGACGTCCTTCACGGAGTCCGCATCGTGGGAAGTCGAAAGAGAGCGCTGGGGCTGCCACGACAGTTCTTGAATCACTGCCGGACGTTGATGGATGACTTTCGCCTCGGACAGCTCCATCCCTGCCTGTTTCGCCACCGCGAGCAGGTTCATGTCAAACCGAAACCCACGGTACCCGGAGAGATCTCCCGCGCCGAGAAGAGGCGCCGAAAGCACAGCCCAGACAATTGAATTTACGAAGATCCGAGCGCTGATCATTTGGTGTCCTCCTTTAAGCGGCCACCACACTTGCTCACGGTTCTACAGTGACTCGCTTCCCGGCGTCCGATCTGTGATCGATGGGATAGAGAGTAGCGGCTGCGTCTTCAATGCCGTCAAGGAGACCGCAAATGGCGCGATGCAAACCAAGACCAGCAACAGACTCAACTCGCCGGCAAGCGTAAGAAGGCGCACGCCGGGATTGAAAAGCAAGGCCATCGCAACAAATCCGGTCGCCCAACCGTACTCCTCTGCTCGGACCGCCTGCATAACAACGACGATGGCGCCCGTGCAAACCAGGAGCTCCAGCAGGAGTTGGTAATTCGCCGCGGAGCGCCAAAACATTGCCGCCAGCAGCAACGCCGTAATTGAAACCCACTTCATGATTGTGGCAAACATTTGAACACCTCGTTCCTTTTGTATGTAATGCAGATTACTTTTTTGCCGAACAAGAGGGCGGACTTGGCCGCCCCCCTGACGAGGACTGCAGCGTCAGGCCGCAACCCGCGCGGCGATCTTGTGGAAAGTCGAATTGGAAACCTCATAGGTGCGAACCTGCGGGGTTCCCTCAACCACGTTCCCCAGGGCCTTCAGAAGTCCTGGATAGGCATCGCGGCCATAGGCCTCCGCGTTCTCCTTCTGATCCCACAAACTGATTCCGACGGCTTCCGCTCCCCCCGGGGCGACGAACGTGAGTTCGTCATGGAACCCTTTTTGCTTCCGAAGCTGGGGAAGAGTTTCGTTTTCGATCATCCGGGTGAACTCCGAAACGCTGTTGGGCTTCAGGCGGATAGAGACACTACGAGCAAACATGGCAACCTCCTTTAGGTTGGGGTTGGCTAAGAAGGAATTCTCAGATGACCTGACTTAGTCCAGATGATCTGCGGAGTGGGCTGAAGTGCTCACTGCTTAACCAGTATAGGTTAACTTCGCTCATTTGTCAAGGAAAATATCGCGGCCGTCCACGGCAGGCGTTCCTACATGGCAAGGTGTGTATTTGCAACAAGATGCTCTCAAAATTACGCGCCAGATTCCCCTTTGCCGCACCCTATCCAAACCGCAGGGCGCCAGAAACTAATCTTGGACAAGAGCGGGAAAATATGCGATAGTGGTGCCAAGTTTGTTAACGTGTACAGGTTAAGCCAACCTGGAAGGGAGACCCCGTGGACGTTCCTCTCGTGATCAGGCACCGTCTCAAGGAACTGGGTCTTGAGCAGAAAGATTTGGCGGCCGCCGCTCAAGTTACCGGGTCCTACATCTCGCAGTTGTTGGCCAGGAAGAAGTCTCCTCCCGCACCCAACCGGACAGATATTTACGACAAGATGGGAAAATTCCTGAGACTCCCGGGCGGCGAACTCTCGAAGCTGGCTGACATTCAGCGCAAGGAAGACTTGAAGAAAAGGATGGCGGATCCGCCCAAGCCGTTGTTTGAAGGGTTTCGAGAATTGACTCTCCGCAAGTGCGAACCCGACAAACGAAAACGCATACGCGAGATTTTTGAGAAGGAGCCCTTCGGCGAAGTCGAACGCCTGGTCACACAGAAGCTCCTGGATGTGGCCAAGCGAGTTGCCAGAGAAGAACTGGAGAGTGAAAACTGGGTCCGCCTGGTAGCTCGACTCAGCGACAGAAGCTATGAGCAGATGCGGGTCATGATTCTCGAGTTCCTGGATACGGATGTTTTCCACGTATCGGTTGAGAACTGCGTATCCTTCCTGGATCCGCTGATCGAACGTTGGGACATTGACCTCGAGACTTTTAGCGTGGAAATCGTCTTGAACCGCAGGCTGACTCTGGAGCGCCTTAAGCGATTTGAGTTTGTAGAAAAGGTACCTGAACAGCCCTTCGCCATAGAGCCGGGGCTTGAAGAGTTCCTCGCGGATGCTTCACTCACCAGCGATGCCACTGAAGAGGAGATCAAGTTTCTGAAGAGTTTGAAGTTCCAGGGAAGACGGCCTGCTCCCCTCTATTATTACCGAGAGCTGCAAAACCTCAGAGACCCTCTTCATTTCCGTGCTCCGCAACCCGCGAATGAGGGGGCGCGGTTGCGAGGTGCTCCCAAGTGAGTGCCCCCGACCTTCAGCAAGGTTGAGGACAAGGCCCTCCCTCGGCTGCTCGACTCAATACACCAGATAGACCAGAGATATGCTGCCGCGGCGTGGAGAGCGCAGCGTGTGCCGGGCTGGCGGAACCGAGACGCCAATACCCCTCGGTTATCCGCCGAAAGTCGCCAAGGGTTTAAGTTAGCGGTTACCCCGCGGCGGAGGGAGCGTCGGCGGAATGCCCGCCGCGGCGGCCGCCGTGGCCGGGTTGAGGGGCGGGAAGGCCACGCTTTGAGCGACTCGTGTGGCTTGGCTGCTGGTTTGGACAAGATTCCGGGTGAACTGCGTCAGGCGGCCCGCTCCGGATGTTTCGGTCGCCACGGCGATCGTGTTCGAGGTGGTGGTTCCGGTGACGAGCGTGCAGGTCCCGTCGATGGCGACGCGGCCAAACTCCCGGTTCTCATCGACGTTGATGCCGACCAGGTGACAGCCGCCGGGGGTACGCGGAACCAGGCAGTAAATGCATTCGCCGTCCTCGCTGTCATAACAGGCGGTGACACCGGGAAGTGCCATCAAATCGCGGCGTTCCCCGGTCATCGGGTCGAAGAAGACCAAACCTTCCAGCGGATTGGCCACCACGGCGTAGTCGCCGCCGCACGACACCTGACCGCGTCCGATGCCCAGCGGCGTGGACCGGCCGTTGTCGATCATGTCGCAGCCGCCCTCGCCACAGGCGAACAGCCGCTCGGTATCGCCGGCCTTCGCATAACACACAGAGGTTGGCTGCGTGCCGGGCGTGAGGGGGATTGTCCGTTCGATCTGAACGGTATCGAGATTGATCAGCGTGATCGCGTTACCGGTTGCGCTGGCGACCGCCAACTGCCGGCCGGTGCCGGAACTATCCATCGCGTTGGGGCCGCCCTGGATCGCGATGCTGGTGGTCACCGCGCGCCGCGTCATGTCGACCAGGTCGACGCTGCGATTGCTGACGTTGCCGAGCGTGAGGTTGGCGATCGCCCGCGCGATCGACGTCGGATTGGCCTCGCCCACTACCATCACGGCATTGATCTCCGTGCCCAGGATCCCTGTCGCCAAGTTTACGCAATTGGCCCCATTCGCGCTGCAAAGCTGGCACGGAGGCGTTCCCTGGCCGCACAGGACGGCGTTTTCCTGTACACCCTGCGCCGTGTTGGTCGTGACGACTGATTCGGTACTGGTTTCATCCTCGCTGATTGTCGGTCCGCAACCGCCGCCGGTGCCCACTGCCGCGGACACCAGAACGACTACCGCGGCAAGATTCACGAGCCATATCCATCGCATGGTTGCAGTCTCCTACTGGAACCGTACCGTCTTCATCACCAGCGAGCGATAGAGTACCGCGCCGAAGTCCAGGCCGCTCGCCGTGAACGGCGACGGCAGGCCCGCCGGGAGCGATCCCAGAATCAGCATCCCGACCGAGTGCTGCCGCAGCGGCCGCCCGGGCGGGATGTTCGCCAGCATCTCCGCCGGCACCTGGAAGCTGGAGGCGCCCGCGGGAGCCACGCACAGGAACATCGCCGAAGCGTTGGTGGGAATGTCGACGCCGACGCCGGCGACGACGACGCGGCCGCGGCTGTTCGGGGTCCAATCAAAGCGCACGCCCTGGGAACGGTCGATCGACGTGAGCCGGTCGCGGTTGGTCCATTCGATGGGCGCCTCGATGGGCAGGCTCGCCTGAACCGGCCCCACCGCCCGGCCGCCGCCGCCGCGCACTTGCAGAGTCCCGGGGACGTAGAACACCGGGCTTTCGGGCGCGGAAGGGATCGTGGCAGCGGCGCCTACCAGCGTCGGATTGTAGTAGGTGCCTGCGCCGAAGGTGGTTGTCGCGAGCGGGCGCGCGCCGGCGGAACCGGATACCGAAAGTGTCCCCGCGTCCAGCCCGGGAGTCGGGTTTGCGAACGGGAATCGCACGCCGCGCAGCAAATTACCCGAAGATGCGTAGGCCGTGCAGGCGCCCGCCGGGGGAAGGGAAAAGTACGGGTTGAACGCCAGCTCGCCGCCGGCTTCCTGGCGGAAATACGCCTGCGCCGTCTCGAAGGCAAACCGGCTCGGCCGAAAGACGCTGGTGTCCAGGTGCAGCGCGTATCGAAACAGCAGCACGGCGCCGAGGCGCCCGCCGCGGAGAAAGGCCGGCAGAAAGGGATTGTCCGGGTCCGAGCACGGCCTTCCTTCCGGATGAATCGCCATCGTCACCACGTTGCCGGCACGGGAACCCACGCGGAGCAGGACCGGAACGTAGCAGCCCGACGGGGCGTCGGCGGGCACCTCGAAGATCACCTGGTCGATGGAGGAGCAGCAAGGGGAGCGGCCGCTGTAGAGCTTTTTTTCGATCCGCCGGCCGCCGACGAAGATCTCGACGGGGAAGGGAAGATCGCCCACAGGGGGCGCCTCGGCGTCCGGCGCGGTGATCGGTCCCAGGCCCGTACCCAAAGTATGACCACCTGGCCCGGCGTGGCCGTTGTCGTCGTGGTATTGAGTGGCTGCTCGGCGGGCGAAACAAAGTTCTGGATGATGCCCGGTCCCACGCCCGCGCCGGTGGCGGCGAACACGCTCGGCGAGTGATCCACGATGAGTACGGGGGCCGGACCGCTTTGGCGTCCGTTGTAGGTGAGCCGCACCGAGGCCCATCCGAGCGGCGCGTCGGAAGGCATGATGGCGTTGGCCTGGCCGGCGGAGACAAACACCGGCAGGGCGTTGACGGACCGGCTCCCCTGAGTGACACGGATCGAGACACCCTGGAATGTTGCCGGCAGCGGGAATGAGGAGACCTGCATGGGCGCCGCCGGGCCGACGTTGCGACCGAAGACAGTGAAGGCGGATCCGCGCGCGATGGCGCCGCTCGGCAACCCGGGGGGCATGTAGCTCGCCGAGTTGACTACCCCGCGGAAGGAGATTACGGGCTGTTGCGCCGCCAGGCTTCCCATCAGGAAGGCGCAGACGGTCGCCCACCAGCTACTTCGCGAGCGACTTTGTGATCTTTTCACGATACTCCGCGGCCTTGGCGAGCACCTTGCGCGAGTCGAGCGTAAGAGGGACCCGGTCGCGCACCAGCATACGGCCGTTCACCATGACATCGCGCACGTCGGAGGCCTTCAGCGCGTAGACCATCTGGGACTCGATCTTGAATAGAGGATAAGCGTGCGGCTGGTCCAGTCTTACCGTGATCAGGTCGGCGCGCTTGCCCGCTTCGAGCGAGCCGATCTCCTTTTCCAGGCCCAGCGCCCGCGCCCCCAGCAGAGTGGCCATCTCGAGCGCCTGCGTAGCCGCCAGGTTCTGGGGCTGGTTGGTGACGAGCTTCTGGAGCTTGGCGGCGAGGTCCATTTCCTCGAACAGGTTGAGGTCGTTGTTGCTGCCGGCGGGACCGTCGGTGCCCAGTCCGACGGCGATGCCCGCCTCGAGCATGGCCACCACCGGGGCGGCGCCGCTGGAGAGCTTCATGTTGCTCGAAGGACAGTGGGCCACACCGACGCCGCGTCGGCGCAGGATCTGCCGATCGGCTTCGTCCACCGTCACGGCGTGGGCGGCGAGCGTGCGGCCCTCGAAGATACCGAGGCGGTCCAGGGCTTGCGTGGGAGTGAGCTTCCGCTTCGCGAGCGACTCTTCCGTCTCGCGGATGGTTTCGGCGAGGTGAATCAGCAGCGGCGCCTGATAGCGGTTGGCCAGCGCGCGGGCGGCGCGCAGCGTCTCATCGGAGTTGGTGTAGAGGGCATGCGGCGCCACCGCGGGCACGATCAGCGAATCGCCGCGAAACCGGCCCAGGAACGCCTCGGTGCGTGCCAGCCCCTCGGCCGGCGTTTTCGCGTCCGGAACGGGAAACCCGATGATGGTCTGCCCGAGCACGCCGCGGAGGCCGGCCTCGCGCGTCGCCTCGGCGACGACCTCCTCGAAGTAGTACATGTCGGCGTAGGTGGTGGTGCCGGAAAGCATCATCTCCAGGCACGCCAGCCGCGTCCCCCAGCGCACGAACTCGGGCGAGACATTGCGCGCCTCGGCGGGGAAGATGTATTTTTCCAGCCATTCCTGGAGCCGCAGGTCGTCGGCCAGGCCGCGGAACAGCGACATCGGGGCGTGAGTGTGGGTGTTGATTAACCCCGGCGCGATGACCGCTTCCGGCCGCCGGAGCCGGCGCGGCGCCTGGAAACGCTTCTCGATTTCCGCCCGCGTTCCCACGCCCACGATGCGATCACCCCGAATCGCCACGGCGCCGTCTTCGATCACCCGGCGCTCGGGGTTCATCGTCAGGACGTAGCGCGCCGTCCAGATCCAGTCGGCGGGCTCGGCGGTGGCCGGGGCCGCCGCCGCCAGCACAAGCAGGCTAATCCAGAAACGAGGCATCGAAGGGCCTGGGGAACAACTCGCGCAAGCGGTGGGTTTCCGATTTCCCTTGCAGGTTGACGAGCACCAGCTCGACGTCGCCGCAGAACTCCCACAGGATCTGGCGGCAGGCGCCGCAGGGCGGGGTCAAGGTATCGGTGTCAGCCGCCACCACTACGCGCCGGAACCGCCGGGCGCCCTCGGAGACGGCCTTGAATACCGCCACCCGCTCGGCGCACAGGGTCAGGCCGTAGGTGGCGTTTTCCACGTTGCACCCGGTATGGATGCGGCCGGCTTCGTCTTCCAGAGCCGCGCCGACCAGGAATCGCGAAAAGGGTGCATGCGCGTTGCGGCGTACGCGAACAGCAGCCTCGATCAGGGCTTCCAAGGAGGGTTGGGGGGCGTTCGCCGCCTGCTCAGGCAACCTGGCGAATTTCCTGGACCTTCGACGTGCGGATTATGCCGTACTCGGGGTGGTGGAACTCAATGTACATGCCGCGGCCGATAAAGTGGGTCTTCAGCATGGACCTCCCCCACGTGGAGCCGTGCAGGTCCACCAAAACCGGCCGTGGGCAGAATTTGTAGTGCCCGTGAATCATGACCTGGCCGCTGCCGCGGTTTTCCACGCGGTAGAGCCGGTTGCGCGTCTCCACTTCAATCACCGCGCCCACGGGGAGCTCGGCCATCCAGACGCCGCCTTCAATCTCCGACTGGCAGAGGTTCCGGTTGATCTCGTCGTCGAAGTGCGGGTGAGGAACGAAGAAGCTGGTCCGTCCCGTACCCATCATCATTGAGGAGTTCATTGAGGAGTTTCCGCCCATGTCCATGCCCTTGCCCATGCTTCTAAACGGTTCTTCTCTATTATCCATCTTACCGCAAAACGGGAAAATCAAGGAGCAAATTCGCCCCCTATGACCCCCCCCCGGCGGTTAACTCTACCCCGCCCGGGCTTCCGGATCCCCTACTGCTCCGGCACTCATTCTACTTCCATTCCTTCACCGGATCAACGGTCTGCCGTCAAGTGCTCAATCCTTTTTAGCACGGGCCGCAGGTTCAAGTTGCGGATCAACCGGTGCAGGTAATTCGGATGCAGCCCCAGGAGCCTGGCAGCCTCCGTGTAATGGCCTCCGGCGCGCTCGACGGCCTCCAGTATGAGCCTCCCCTTGTGACGACGAACTGCCTCGTGGTATTCGGCCGCCGCCTCCCCGACCGCCGGAGCTGTCTCCAGCAGCGACTCCGGCAGGTCCTCCGGCAGGACCACCTCCGAGGAACCCAGCACCACGGCCCGCTCGATGGCGTTCTCCAGCTCGCGGACGTTTCCAGGCCAGTCATAGGCGGACACCAGCCTTCGGGCCTGGTCCGATAACCCGACCACCCGCCGCTTGCACTGACCGGCATGCCTTGTAACGAAGTGCTGGACCAGCAGCGGTATGTCCTCGCGGCGTTCCCGCAGCGGCGGCATCTCCAGCCCTACCACGTTCAACCTGTAGTACAAGTCCTGGCGCAGGGTCTTCTGTCTCAGTACTTCCATCAGGTCGCGGTTGGTGGCGGACAGCCACCGCAGGTCCACGTGGATCGTCTCGGTTCCGCCGACCCGCTCGAACTCCCGCTCCTGCAACACACGCAGCAGCTTGGACTGGAGCGCGGGGGCCAGATCGGTGACCTCGTCCAGGAACACCGTTCCTCCGTCGGCGACCTCCAGCTTGCCGCGCTTGCGGTTCAAGGCGCCGGTGAAGGCTCCTTTTTCGTACCCGAACAGCTCGCTTTCGAGCAGCGCCTCCGGCAGTGCGGCGCAATTGATGGCGACGAACGGGCGCATGCGCCGCGGGCTGGCCTCGTGGATCGCCCGCGCCGCCAGTTCCTTGCCGGTGCCGCTCTCGCCGCAGATCAGCACGGTAGCATCGGTGGGCGCCACGCGCGCGATCACCTGGTAGACCTCCTGCATGCGCGGGCTCTGGCCGATGATGGTGCGGTCGCCGCGGATTTCCTCCCGCAAGCTGCGGTTGTCGATCTCGAGCAATTGCAGCCGCCGGGCGTTCTCCAGGGCCGTGGCGGCAATCCCTCCGATCGCCATCAAAAGGTCCCGCTGCTGCTCGTCGAACCACGCCGGAGGGGCCGCATCCAGGTACAAGACTCCCCGGACGCGCTGGAACGCCACCAGCGGAACGGCCAGGACGGCCGCATTTGTCTCGAGGCCGGCGGCATCGCCGTTGGAGAGCATGGGGGTACCTTCGCGGAGGACGCGATCAATGATCGCGCGCGAGTCCGGCATGGGCCGGTCGGAGCCGCCGCGCCGGTCCAGGCCGAACATCGAGGTGATCTCTTGCGGGGTCTCGCCCACCATCAGCACGGCGCCTCGGTCGGCGGGCACGAATTCCATCACGGCAGCCAGCAGTCCTTCTTCCAATGCCTCCAGGCCCCGTGTCGAGTTGATCACGGAGCTGACGCGAAGCAGCGCTTCCAGGGGACCTGCCATTTCCTATCCCGCCACTGGCTTAGACGCCGGGTAGTGATGCCGCTGGTACAGGAAGATGGCCGCCAGAAAGTCCATGATCAGCCGCGACGCCATCCGGCTGCTGGTCTGGAAGACCTCGTAATCGGGCGCCACCTCGACAAACTCGAAGCCGGCGATCTTGCCCTTCTTGGCCACTTCTTGCAGGATTTCCTTCATCTGGTAGTAGGTGAACCCGCCCGGCACCGGCGTTCCGGTGCCCGTAAACAGCGAGGGATCAATCACGTCCACGTCAAGGCTGATGTAGTACTGCGCCGCCTTCGGGATGGAGGCCACCGCCTGCGGGATGCCCATTCGCAGCATCTTCAGCGCCGGGATCACCTGCACGCCCATCTTCTGACCCTGCTCGTAGGCCTGGGTGTTGGAGGAGAAGCCGCGCACGCCGAGCGAGCTCAAACCGCTCACCGAGCCCAACTCGATGGAGCGCCGCATGGGGTTGCCGTGGGCGTAGCGCACCGCGCCGCGACCGTCGCTGAAGTCCAGGTGCGAATCGAAGTGGATGATGTGGATCTTTTCCGTAGTGCCTTCGAAGGCGCGCAGGACGGGAAAGGTGATCGAGTGGTCCCCGCCCAATACCACCGGCATCGACCGGCTCGCCAGGATCCGGCGGATGGCGTCGGTGATGCGGTCGAAGTTGGGCATGAAGTCGGCCGGCATGATGGTGACGTCGCCGGCGTCGGCCATCGTGACGCCCTCCAGGTAGCGCTCGCCTTCCTCGTAGTCGTAGAATCCCGCCCAGCGCCGCTGCTGGGCCAGGCCGCCGAAGCCCGCGACGGCCCGAAGCGCCCGCGGGCCGTAGCGCGCGCCCGGCCGCGCCGTGGTGCCGAGGTCGAACGGCACGCCGAGGAAGGTCACCTGGTGGGAGATCTTGTCGAAGCTGTCTACCGCGTCGGAGCCGTAGAAGCCGGCGGCGCGCAGGGGACGCATCGGCTGCGCGTAAAAGTCCACCGGCGGCTCCGGTTTGATCGGCTGCGGCGGATTCTGCGCCGCGGCCGCACCCGCCGCCGCCTGAGCCGCCAGAATCGAGCGGAAAAAAGATCGCCTGCCGAGCTGGGTCATCGTGGAACCTCCGCTCAGAGCATACTACCAGACAGAAGTCCGCTAGAATAACCGCATGTATACCACCCGCCGAACATTTCTGGGAATGGCGACGCCCGCCGCGTGGGCTGCCGGGAGCAAGGTGACGCCACCCAGTGGCCCGCAATTCATCATCGCCGCTCTGACCATGCTCGACCGCCAGGGCCGCTTCGACGACTCCCTGAACAAGGACTACCTGGCATTCCTCGCCGAGGGCGGCGCCGACGGCGTGCTGGTGCTCGGCACCACCGGCGAGTTCTCGTCCTTCTCGGTGCGCGAGCGAAAGCAGATCCTCGAGAGCGGCCTGCGCCACAAGGGGAGGCTCTCGGTGATGTGCCAGGTCGGCACGCCGAACCTCCCGGAAACGCTCGAGCTGCTGGCGCATGCCGCTTCCGCCGGCGCGGGCTCGGCGCTGGTGCTGCCGCCGTTCTATTACAAAAACCCGTCGCTCGATGGACTGGTGGCCTTTTACGAGCCGATCCTGGAAGCGGCGAAGATCCCGGTCTACCTGTACAACATCCCGCAGTTGAGCGGCGTGCCGATCCCCGCCGAGCTGCTCGCGCGTCTGGCTCGGTACGAGAAGCTGGCCGGGATCAAGGACTCCTACAGCAAGGCCGATGCCATGCGCGCCTTCCTCCGCGAATTCCCGAAGCTGAAGATTCTCACCGGCGTGCCGGCGAACATGGCGGTGAACCTGCGCGAGGGCGGCGCCGGAGCCATCACCGGCAACGGCAGCGTGCTGCTGCGGGAGAGCGTCGCCATCTTCGCCGCGCACCGCAATGCAGGCGACGTCGAGGCCGCCCAGCAGCGGTTTAACGAAGCTGCCGCGGGCCTGGCCGGCTACACCGGCATCCCGGAGATGAAGTACGCGCTGGGCCGCATGGGCCTGCGCGAAAGTCCCTGCCGCCCGCCGTTCGCGGCGCTTTCGTCGGCGAAGAAGGGCGAGATCGATCAACGCATCGCCCGGCGGCGGGGGTAGCGTCCGTTATAGCCTTCCCTCCCATCGCAGACCGGCGCGCCACAGCCTGGGCGGACCGATGGCCGGCGTCGGGCTGAAGCCGACCAGGTACTCCCTGTTGAACAGGTTCTCGAAGGAGAGCACGGCGAACAGGCCGGTGCGCAGGCGCCGTCGCACTGCCAGGTGGAAAGAGGGAAAGCCGGGCAGCAGGAAGCGGTTCAGGTCGTCTTCAAACTGCGCCGAATAGCTGCGGAAGCCCACCGAGGCGAGCGTCCCTTCCAGTAAGAGGGAAAACTGCGCCGAGGCCTGGTGACGAGGCACCTGGGGCGTGCGCAGGCCGGTCGAGTAGCGCGAATCGGCGTACAGGTAGGAGAACTCGCTCTGCCAGCGGCGACGGCGGTGCCGCAGGTCGAACTCGACGCCGCGGGCCAGCGCGCGCGCGGCGTTCCGGCGCTGGCGTACGATCTGGCTGGGCGTGCTCGAGAGAGTGACGTTGGTGACCAGGTCGCGCAGCGAGCTGCGAAACAGGCTCACTCCGGCGCGCGTGGTTTCCCCGTGCAGGTCGAGCCCCACTTCGGCGCCGAAGACTCTCTCCGGACGCAGGTCGGGGTTGGCCCGTGTGACCGCGTTACCGGCGATGAAGTCGCGGTGCAGCTCGTTGAGCGTCGGGGCGCGGAAGCTGCGGTACACCGAGGCGCGGGTGCGCCAGAGGCCGCGGCCGGCGGTGAAGCCGGCGCTGGGACTGAGGAACTGGCGGTCCTGGCCGGTGAAATGGTGACGCGCGCCGAGGAACCAGCGCGTGGGGCCGGCCCGCGCGTCCCACTGCGCGAACAGGCCGTGCTGGAGAATCGTGCCGCCGCCGACCCGCCGTCCGGTGGGGAACACGGTTTCGATGTTGACGCCTTCCACACGGTGAAGATCGCCGCCGACCAGCGAAGTCCAGCGCGAGTGGGTGTGGCGCCATAGCCCGGCCGCGCCGACGGCTTCTGAAGGCACCGTCTGGAGGTAGGCCAACCGCTCCGAGCGGCGGTCGGCGGCGATGGTCGAAAAGATGCTGCGAAACTCCTCGCGTGTGTGGTAGGCGAGCAGGGAATAGCCGTTGGCGGAGGTCTCGCGCACGTAATGCGCCGCGATGTTGCCGAGCGAGGTGGAGTTGCGCTGGAGTACGGTGCCGTTGGCGCGGTCTTCGGCGAGCAGGTCGATCTTCAAGAACAGCCGGTCGCTCGCGCCGAGCAGGTCCCAGCGCGCGTCGCCGGCGACGAAGCGGACTCCGGCCTGCTGGTCGGCCGGGCCGCGCACGGACTCGGGCACGATGAAGTAGCCGTCGGTAGTGAACGCGCGGCCGTGTCCGGAGAGCGCCATACGCTTCCACAGATGCGAATAGCCGGCGGAGAGAATGTGCGTGTTCCGGTTGCCGCCCTCGTAGCCGGCATCGAGATGCCGCGCCTGGGCCGGGCGCGAGAACAGGGCGATGGCGCCGCTCATGGCGCGGTCGCCGAAGACGCTGGTGGAGGCTCCTCGCGAAAGCTCGACGCGCGCGAGCTCCTCCGGCGCCACGCGGCTCCAGTAGACCCAGCCGCCGAACGGCGCATTCACCGGTACTCCGTCCCAGAGCACCAGCGTGCGGCTGGCGCCGGTGGTGCCGAGGCCGCGCAGCGACACCCCCTGCGTGGTGGGATGCGCCACCAGGCTCGAGGAGCGGCGGAAAAGCTGGAATCCGGGGACCATCCGCAGCCGGTCGTCAAGGTTGACGCCGGGTACCTGGCGGATCTGCGGCGTCTCGATCACGGTGATCGAAGCCGGGGTCTCCGCGGTGATCTTTTCCACTATCGTGATGGAGGTCTTCAACGGGTCCAGCGGCGGCGTCTGGGCGCCCGACGGCAGCAGCATCGCGACCGGCAGGACGATGGTCCAAGACAGGAACCGTTGAGCGAGTTCTCCAGATGTAGTTTGCGCCATCATCGCGGCTTACAATGCGGCGAAGATTTCGGCCAGCGGTACAGCGATCTGGGGGTTCTCGGCGCGCAGGATGCCGTCCTTGGCTTCGCGTCCGCCGGCGGCCGTGTGGATATACGCCCGGCGGCGGAGCGGATCGACCACCCACACGAAGGGCACGCCCAAAGAAAGGTAGTCGTCGATCCTGTCCTGGACTTCGGTGGCACGATCGTCCTTGGAGAGAATCTCGATGCAAAGGAAAGGCGGCCGGGTGAAGATTTCCTCCTCCGGTTTGACTCCCGCCACTACGCAAACGTCCGGGACTCGATATCGGGTAGTCGTGACCTGCACTCGTTGTTCCGGAAAAACCCAGACACCAAGCTGCTGGCTGCGGCTCCTGAACCAAAAGACTAGCTCCCTCTGAATGATGCTGTGGGTTCGCTCTCCCAAATTGCGCTCCAGGACGACACCGTCCACGTATTCCCGGTCAGGGCTATAGCTGGTAGACAGGTATTCTGCCACCGGGACCAAAGTGACGCTCGCCATGTTCTCCAGCATACCGCGGCGCGGTGCGTGTATTGTGGAATGGAGACGTCCCCATGAGACCCATGACACACACTCTTGTTGCAGTTCTGCTGGCCGCCGTAGCCCTCGCGCAGGCCCCGCAGTTACCTCGACCCATCCCCGGCGGATTCCAGCTTCCCAACGGCTGGAAGCTCTCGCCGCTCGGCAAGGCGATCGCCACCGAGGACATGATCCTGAATCTGCGCGAGGCGCCGGACGGCAAGTCGATCATCGCGCTGCATTCGGGCTTCAACCCGCATGGACTGGTGGTGATCGATCGGGTCTCCCAGGAAGCGGTGCAGCGCATCCCGCTGAAATCGGCCTGGTTCGGCATGGCTTGGGATCCCGCCGCCAGACGCCTGTTCGTCTCCGGCGGAAACGCCGACGGGCGCAAGCCGACGCGGGCGCCGATCTATGTTTTCTCCTACGAAGCCGGCCGGCTTTCGGCGCAGCCCGTCGCGACGTTCGAGGACCAGCCGGAGGAGCAGCGCGTATTCTGGTCGGGGCTGGCGCACCATCCGTCGAAGAACGTGCTGTATGCCGCCAGCCGGGCCAACGATCCGCATCCGGGCGACGTGGTCGTTTTCGACTCGACTTCGGGCCGGATTCTGGGGCGCGTCCGGGTCGAGGCGACTCCTTACGATCTGGCGCTCTCGGCCGACGGGAAGCTGCTGTACGTATCGAACTGGTCGAGCGACACCGTCAGCGTGATCGATACCGAGAAGCTGCGCGTGGTCTCGACGATCGCGGTGGGGGACAACCCGAACGACCTGGAACTGGCGCCGGACGGGCGGCTGTTTGTGGCCTGCGCCAACGACAACACCGTGCAGGTGATCGACCCGAAGAAAGGCCGGGTGGCGGAGAGAGTCTCGACGGCGTTGTTTCCGCTGGCGCCCGAAGGCGCCACGCCCAATGCTCTGTTGTTGGACAGGGATGCGGGCCTGCTGTTCGTCGCCAATGCCGATAACAACAGCGTCGCGGTGCTGCGTGTGGCCGAACCCGGCCGCACCGAAGTGCTGGGATTCCTCCCCGCCGGTTGGTATCCGTCGGCGCTGGCGCTGACGCGGAACCCGAACAAGCTGTACATCGGCAACAGCAAGGGCGGCGCTTCGTACGCCAACATTCGCGGGCCCCATAGTCCGCTCCCGCCCGGCGAGGAAGGGAAGGGATCCGTCAAAAGCTTGCAGAAGGGTAGCGTGAATATCGTCGATCTCTCCAACTTGCGTGGGAACCTCAAGCAGTGGACCAGGCAGGTCTATGACAATACGCCCTACAACGATGAGCTGCTGACGCGGGCCACGGCTCCGTCGTCGCCTTCGGTGGTGCCGAGCGAGGTGGGCGCCGGCTCGCCGATCAAGCACGTCCTGTACATCATCAAGGAGAATCGCACCTATGACCAGGTGCTGGGCGACTTGCCGAAGGGCAACGGCGATCCGCGCATCACCATCTTCGGTCGTCAGGTGACGCCCAACCATCACGCCCTGGCCGAGCAGTTTGTGCTGTTCGACAACCTGTACTGCGACGGCGAGGTCAGCGTGGACGGGCACTCCTGGTCGACGGCCGCCTTCGCGACCGACTTTAACGAGAAGTGGTGGCCGCCCAACTACGGCGGGCACAGCCGCTCCGAGCGCGCCCAGGCGTATATGCCCGGCTCGGGCCACATCTGGGACCAGTGCCGTCGCAAGGGGCTGACCTACCGCAGCTACGGCGAGTACGTGAGCTGGTCGGCGGAAGCGGGGATGATGGTTCCCAGTATGCTCGGGCAGGGACTGGCGGGGCACGTCGCCCCGCGCTTCAAGAAGCCGGGCATGCGCGATCCGGACAACGCCGCCGAGTTCATCCGCGAGTTCGACGAATACGAGAAGAATTACGAGAGCCGGGACCCGGCAAAGCGCCTGCCGAACTTCCTCATCATGAGCCTTCCGGAGAATCACACGCGCGGGACGACCCCGGGCGCGCCGACGCCGCGCGCGATGGTGGCCAGCAACGACTACGCTCTGGCGCTGATCGTCGAGCGCGTGACCGACAGCAAGTATTGGCCCCAGACGGCCATCTTCGTGATCGAAGACGACGCGCAGGACGGCTCGGATCACGTGGACGCGCGGCGCACGGTCGGGCTGGTCATCAGTCCCTACATCAAGCGCGGCATCGTGGACAGCACCTTGTACACCACCAGCTCGATGCTGCGCACCATGGAATTGCTGCTCGGCCTTCAGCCCATGAGCCAGTACGACGCCGCCGCCACGCCGATGTATGCCGCCTTCGGCGTCTCGAGCGACCTGACACCGTACCGGCACCTCAAGCCGCGCATCGACCTCAACGAGATGAACCGGGCCACCGCGTGGGGAGCGCGCCAATCTCTGGCCATGGACTTCTCCGACGTCGACCTCACGCCCATGTACGAGCTCAACGAGATCATCTGGAAAAGCGTGAAGGGGGCGAAATCGCCCATGCCGACTCCGGTGCACAGCTTCCACTTCGCCAGCCGGTGACCGGGGTGATCGACGCCGACTGCCAGGCGATCGCTTGGCAACTATTGCTGGCGGATCACCCAGATGAAGGACTGGGCGACGGGGGAAGAGGTGAACTACACCTACGACAGCCCTAAAACCGGCCGATCGTGGCGGTCACGACGGGACCGGAGTGGGGGTTGAGCTTCACCTATGACGGTTTCGGGAACAAGACGCAGGCAGACGGTGACGAAGGGGACAGGGCCGCAGAATTCTTTGACGATCAGCGCGGCGACGAACCGGATTACGACGGCGGGATTGGGCTACGATGTCAACGGCAACATGACGGCAACGCCGACCATGTCGCTGGGGTATGACCAGGAATCCTTAACTTGTAACATGGATTTTCCAGCTTCGCTCGCCAGTGGCCCGGGTTCGCCCTCAGCCGCTAATACTGATGTGGGGGCGCAGGTGGCTGAGTGGGCGCCGATGTGAGATCCGGCTCTGGAACAACGGGCGTGGGTGGCGAATTGACGACGCCATCCTTAGGAGGGTGAATACCGCGAATTCCGTGGAAACTCCATCCTCCAGTGCGATTGTCGTCAATCAACGTTGCACAACGGGGGTGATCTTCGTTCTTGCAGAGTTCGATGTTCGCGTTTTCATAGGACGTACCAGCCGAGGTGGCGCTGACACGAAACTCTCCGCCAAGGATTTGCGTCAACTCTTTGCTTACTCCCCTGTGTTTCAGCCGATTGCACCTCGGAAGTTTCAAACTTGCCCCTGACAACATACTTGGAGGCAACGACCCTCGGGTTATCCGCACAACGGCCGCTGACCGGTTCGCCGTGCGATCCGCAATGTACTCGCAGCCAATGATCGGCTACCCACTCGTATCTGTAATTGGCGCTCACGGTCAGCGTCGATCCTTGCTCCAGTTTCAGAGACGCGCTAAACAGGCCGCCAGCCTTCAAAGCGGCGCCCAAGAACAGGTTGCCGAGCGTTCCAATTTCAACGTTGCCGCTCTTCGGCCGTCCCCAGACTGCGTTTTGGCAACAGTGCGGGCTGGTAGTGTCGGGTCGGTGGCCGGCCTCCTGGCCGACTTTGCAACGCGAGAAGCCCCCAATGTCGTCGAAGGTGTCGGAAATCGGTGGGTTTTCGCCGGCTGGCGGGTTTGATGCGCAACTTCCCAGAACGAGCAGCGCCACGCAGGGAATTGCAAGAACCCCAGTTTTGATATCTCATGGGAGCCTCCTCATTGCTGCGTGATTTTGTACTCGACTCGCAGGGGATGCGAGTCGAGTGTAGGGCCGCTTTGAACAACCGACAACGGCAGGCGAATTCCCTCGGCCCTCTGAACACTTCCCGACTGACGATTGAATTCCGCCGATCCGGAGACGTAGGGCACATAACCGGACCCGGCGGTGGAAAGAAGCGGCGTGCTGGTGGTTCCCAGCAAGCGTTGCAGGCCGGCCGAAGGTGCAATGCGAGCCGTTCCAGAAACCTTGATCCTCACGGTTATGTTGTCCACCGAAAGAACTTCGTAGTCAAACTTCTCCTGCCCGACGATCGCGTCGGACGCAAGCGATTCCGCGTTGTTGGGCCGCAGAGCCGTCCACTTGTCTCCCTGCCTGACTCTGCCTGACGGCGGCAGGACCGCTACCGCGGCCATCTCATACAAGATGGGAGGCGATCGGTGGTTCACGGAGGTGAGTCGGCCGCTGACATCAATCGTGGCCGGGAATGCGACGCCCCACTCCGTAGCTGTGACTCCGGTCGGATTGAACTCCAGCTTCAACTGCCAGTTGTGCTGTTTGGCGGTTGCCGGCGCCCGTTCCTCGACCAAATACGTAAGGATCCTGGGGGCACGGTTCCATTCAGCTTTCTGGCCGCAACCGACAAACAGCAACACGCAGCATAGCGCGCCCAACAACGCAGTCCTCATCGAAGTCCCCCTATTCGGTCTCCGCGAGATATCCTGTTTGGCCAGCCGGAACTCACTATACGTTTCGGACTTGGGTTCTCAGATCTCGCACAGTTTACTACAACAACAGGCGGAAATCGAGGGGTGAAACGAACACCGGCGCGCGCCGCCGTTCCGCTGACAGAATGCCTGCACGCTTGGGCGGCGGAGACCGTCAACCGTACCAACCGGGTTTCCATTTTGACCTCCCAGCACAAACAAATATACACCAGCCTGCCTCTTTTGGAGCCGTTGAGTGCAAGTTTTTTCCTCCCTTGGAGATCCATTTACCTTAGTACACTTCAAACACGGCCATTCTGCCCCTTCCCAGGGCACCGAAACCCCGGAAATGCCTGCTTTCCGGCTGGTTGCACAGACACCTCTCTCTGACACCTTCTTTGCCAGGTTCTCCCGCCACGAATCAATCGCTACCCCGCTGGCACGGCCAACGCCCCGATCCGTCGCAGCATGCTTCCGAACAACCGCCGGGGATCGTGGCTTTCCGCCAGTAGTAGGAGGCGTGTTTCACCAATCGTCCGCCCGTCTTCACCAGCCGTTGCTGCAGGCTGGTCAGCGGCCAGTTTTCGATCCGCTTCGGCAGCACCAGCCGCCGTCACAGATTCCCTGGAGTCGTCCGGTGGGTCACCGGGTGCTGGCCGCCGGGCGCACAGCGGGAAACGCATCCACCCCCAACAAGCAAGTACCTTCCCCGGGCTCGGACTCGTCCGACCGCGCCCGGGACGGCGGCCTCGCCGAGGCGCCCAGGACGATGCGGAAAGCCGCCTCGTCGCCGGCGGCGATCGGCGGGCTTCCGGGGCGCGGGGCGACGAGCCCCAGGTACTTCAGGACACCGTACACATCGCTCTCCACCGGAAGGATGCGGTCGAACTCCTGGGTCTGGAACCGCAGACGGGCGCCGCGCTGGCCCAGCCGCCAAATCAGGAAGGCGGCGAACTCCACCGCGCGCTCGAACCACGCGCGGGCCGGCTCTGGGACATCCAGGTCGAGCCAGATCTCCACCAGCGGGTCCTGCTCGCGTGCGAACTCGCGCACCTGGAGCGCGCCCGTGTGCGCGGTGGCTTTCCAGTCGAGGTGGCGGGCGCTCTCCAGCGGCTCGTAAGGGCGGATGCGGTAAAAATCGTGGCCGCGACCGCGGGCGTACGCCTCCATTTCGCCGGCCAGCCTGGCATACAGTTCCTCGAAGCCGGCCTGCGCATCGACGCACGGGTACACCAGCACCTCGCGCGGCAGCGCGACCTGGGCGCGGCGTTCGGTGAAGCCGAACGGGAATGCGGAGGCCACCTGGAAACTGTGCTCGCGGTGAATTCCGCGGCGGGCGAAGGACACATCCACGGTCTCCTCGAGGGTGGCGCCACCGGGCACCACCGGAAAGTACAGCGCCGAGGCGAACACGCTGGGAGGAACGCCGCTTACGTGCAAGGAGAAGGAAGACATCCAGCCCTTCTGGTTGTGAACCAGAACTCGCGCCGCAATCGTGCGCCGCGCCGAGACATGTTCGGGCAGCCGGAAATCCAGCCCCAACCCCGCCAGGCTCAACCGGCTGACGAAGCCGGAGACCAGCATGGTGGCCAGCATCGCCGCCAGCAGTAGGAACAGCAGGTTGTTGGCCGAGACAAAGGCGGCGGCTCCAACCACGAGCATCGCGGCGGTAAACGCCCATCCGCCGCGCGTGATGCGCTGGCGCATGCCGCCGCCCAGGTGCGCCCTCAATCTGGTAGTGAGGCTGGACATGGTTGCCGGGGGTGTATTCATTGTAAAATGGCATCCGTCCCGCAAACATGAGCTCTTCCCGATTCGTCTGCTTCGGGCGAGAAGAATGGCTGAAGCTGCGCGCCGCCACGCCGTTGACGCTCAGCGAGACGGACCTGGCGACTCTGCACGGCATCAACGAGCGCGTTTCCCTTGACGAAGTCGCCGAGATCTACCTGCCGCTCTCACGACTGCTGAACCTGTACGTCGCCGCCGCGCAGGGGCTCTACCAGGTGACCGACACGTTTCTGGGCAAGCCCGCGGCGAAGGTGCCGTACGTGATCGGGGTGGCGGGCAGCGTCGCTGTCGGCAAGAGCACCACGGCGAGGATCCTGCAAGCGCTGCTGGCGCGCTGGCCCAATCATCCGGAAGTGGACCTGGTAACCACGGACGGCTTTCTTTATCCCAACCGCGTGCTGGCAGAGCGGAAACTGATGCGCCGCAAGGGATTCCCCGAGAGCTACGACGTGCGGCGGCTGATGCGGTTTCTGGCCGACGTCAAGGCCGGCCGCGGCGAGGTCAGCGCGCCGCTCTACTCGCACCTGGCCTACGATATCGTGGCCGGGGAGGTGCAGACCGTGCGTCGCCCCGACGTGGTCATCGTCGAAGGATTGAACTTGCTCCAGACCCGCGACGGCCGTCCGGGAAAAAGCCCGCGGGTGTTCGTCTCCGACTTCTTCGATTTTTCCATCTACGTGGATTCCGAGGAGCGGCACATCCGGAAGTGGTACGTCGAACGGTTCCTCACGCTGCGCAAGACGGTGTTCCGCGACCCCTCATCGTATTTCCACCGCTACGCCGGTTTGACCCGCAAGGAGGCCGTCGCAGTGGCCCGCCGGATCTGGCGGGACATCAATGGAGTCAACCTGCGGGAGAATATCCTGCCGACTCGCGAGCGGGCCCACTTGATTCTGCGCAAGATGGCCGATCACCGCGTTCAGGAAGTCCGGCTGCGGAAGATTTAGCGTGGGACAGGCCTCCCGGCCTGTCCGGACTTCTGCTTGATGAGCACGCCGCTTCTGTTACCGTAGTCGGTATGAGGGCAATCATTCTGCTGCTGGTCGCCGCAATTGTCGCGCCGGCGCAACCCTGGCGGCAGCTTTTCAATGGCAAGGATTTGACCGGCTGGGTGATGGTGGGCCCGGGCGGGTTCGTGGTGGAGGACGGCGCGCTGAAAACCGAAGGCGGCATGGGCCTGCTCTACTACCAGCCGGAGACGCTCGGCAATGCCACCGTGCGCGTGGTCTTCAAGACAACGGCGACACGCTCGAATTCCGGCGTCTTCATCCGCCTGCCGGAGGAGCCACGCGACCCCTGGTACGGCGTCCATAACGGCTACGAGGTTCAGATCGAGGACAGCGACGACGCCTGGCACTCCACCGGGTCGTTGTACTCGCTCAGCAAGGCGACCGGGCGGAATCAGAAACCGGCCGGCGAATGGAACACCATGGACATCGTGCTCGACGGGCAGAAGACCACCGTGTTCCTGAACGGCCTCCAGGTCAACGAGTTCCTCGGCTCGCAGCCGGCGCCTTTGCGCCAGCGCTGGTACGAGCCGGTGCGCGGCCCGCGCCCCGATGCCGGCCACATCGGGCTACAGAACCACGACCCGCGCTCGACGGTCTACTTTCGCGAAATCAGCGTCAGCCGGTCCCGCCGGCGGTAGCATGTCCGAGCTTGCCATCGAGACGTCGGGGCTCACCAAGATCTTCCGCAGCGTCTGGAAAAGCCGGGAAGTCCGCGCGGTGGACGGGGTCACGCTGGCCGTCGAACGCGGAACCACCTTCGGACTGCTGGGGCCCAACGGCGCCGGCAAGACCACATTCGTGAAGCTGCTGCTTTCGGCCGTCCATCCGACCCAGGGCAATGCCAGGATCTTCGGGCACGACGCGCGCGTGCCCGAATCGCGGCGGCCCATCGGCTACCTGCCGGAAAACCATCGCTTCCCGACCTACCTCACCGGCGGCGGCATGCTGGAACTCTACGGCGCGCTCTCTGGCATGGACGCCGCCGAGCGCAACCGCCGCATCCCGGCGCTGCTGGAGCAGGTGGGACTCGCCGATTGGCGTGACGTCCGGCTCGGCAAGTACTCCAAGGGCATGTTGCAGCGCGTCGGGCTGGCGCAGGCGCTGATGCACCGGCCGTCGCTGCTGATCCTGGACGAGCCGACCGACGGCGTGGATCCGGTGGGACGACGCCAGATTCGCGCGATCCTCCATTCGCTCGAACAGGAAGGCGTCACCGTGTTCCTCAACTCGCACCTGCTCGCCGAGGTGGAGCTTTTCTGCCGCCAGGTGGCGATTCTCGACCACGGCAAGGTGGCGCTCGAAGGACGCGTCAAGGATCTGACCGCCGGCAAGGGATACCAGCTCCGCGCCGTCGATGTGCCCGAGCGGCTGGCGTCGGAGCTGGCGGCGAAGGCCTTGGCGACCGTCCGCGATGCGATCTTCGAGTTCCAGTTCCCCAGCCGGGAACAGGCCAACGAAGCGGTGGACCTGCTGCGCGCCGCCGGCTGCCCGATTGAATCCCTTCTCGCCACCAACAGCACGCTGGAGGAAGTCTTCGTGCGGACGGTGAAAGGCTGAACCCATGGTGACGATGGCGGTGACGACGGCGCTGGTTCGGGACACGTTTCGCGAAGCGCTGGCGCGCAAGATCTTCTGGGGTCTGTTCAGCCTGTCCACCTTCATGATCCTGTTCTTCCTGTTCCTGCTGAAGATCGACGTAGTGGCCGGCGCCATGGCCACCATGACGCTGTTCGGCAACGTGAGCCGGAAATTCGAATCCCAGGAACTGGTGCGCAATGTCTACGGCGGCATCGCCGCGTTTCTCTACACCTGGGGGCTGTTCCTGGCGGTGTTCGCCTCCGCCGGCCTGGTGCCGAGCCTGCTCGAGCCGGGGCGCATCGAGCTGCTGCTGTCCAAGCCCGTCGGTCGCGTGCACCTGCTGCTGGGTCGATACCTGGGCAACATTCTGGTGGTCGGTTCCAACATCGTCTACCTGGTGGCGGGCGTGTGGCTGATCGTCGGCGTGAAGACGAGCATCTGGTCGCCCGGTTTCCTGTACTCGATCGCCACCACGCTGTTTCTGTTCGCGGTGCTGCTCACGGTGGTCGTGCTGCTCGGAGTGGCCTTCGAGAGTGGCGCGCTGGCGACCATGGTATGCGCGCTGCTCATGATCCTCAGCCCGATCCTCGCCCAGACCAGGATCATGGACCGCCTGCTGAGCTCGGAATGGGCGCGCCAGCTCTGGAAGGGGATTTACTACGCGCTGCCCAAGACTTACGATGTCGGCAGAATGACGCTCGACCTGGTGCGCGACCGGCCCATCGAGAGCCTGATGCCGTTGTGGAGCTCGGCGCTGTTCGCGGCCGTCGTGTTGGGGATTGCGCTCGTCATTTTCACCAGGAAGGACTACTGAATGCGCATCGCGTGGATGTGGCCGGCTTTGGCGCTGCTGGCTGCGGGTTGCGGCCCGGGCAAACCAGCTTCCGCGAGGCTCGATCCGGCGGTCGAGAAGCTGATTCCGGCCGACACGGTGATGCTGGTGAGCATTCGAATGGAGGCGGTTCGCCAGACGGCCATCTACACGAAAGTGCTCGCCGGATTGCCGTCGTCGACGCTGGATCGATTTGCACGGGAAACCGGATTGGATCCGCGGAGGGATGTGAGCGAGCTGGTTGTCGCGGGCAACGGCAAGGACACCCTGGTCATCGGCCGCGGCAAGCTGGCGGTGTCGGAGCTGGGGAAGAAACTCGAGAGCCTGGGTGCGCGGCGTCTGTCCCACAAAGGCCGCACGCTGTGGGGCAGCGAGGAGACCGCCGTGGCCTTCCCCGATTCCTCCACCGCCGTGGCCGGGCCGACGCGCGCCGTCCGCGCGGCCCTGGATTCCACCAGCCCCAAGCTGGCTGCGCCGCTCAGCGAGGCGCTCGAAGGAATCCCGGCGGGGGTCCACGCCTGGGCGGTGTGGCTCGCCGGTGGATTGCCGCTGCCTTCCGCAAGTGGGGCTGCGCGCGGCGGTGCGGCGGGCGCGATCCTGCAAAATGCGGAGAAGCTCTTCGGATCCCTCGGCAGAGCGACGCTTTGGACCGATTTGCAGACGGGCTTGAAGCTCGAAGCCGCGGGCGAGTGCGCCGCGGAGCCCGATGCGAAAAAGCTCCACGACGCCCTGCGCGGCCTGATCGGCTTTGCGCGCCTGCAAACCAGGGACGACCAGCGCGATATGCTCGCCTTTTACGACGCCTTTGAAGTCACCGTCGCGGGGCCGCGCGTGCGGATCAAAGCGGAGATCGCGCCGGAGCTGCTGGACAAGTTCCTCCAGTCGCGGACCACGCGCTGATGGCCTCGTGAAGCGCGCCGCTACCGCTTGGCGACCGGAATGGCGGCCCCCAGGTTCTTCGAGCCGCCGCCCTCGCTCACGTAGTTTCGGTTCCAGGCAGGGATCTCCACCACCACGTCGCCTGTGACCACGCACTGACAGCCCAGGCGCGAATGCAGCGTCAGATCGGCGGCCATGTCCAGACGATCCGCCTCGTCGTCTTCCATCGCCGAGAGGTTCGCTTCACCCTGCTTGACCACCACGTGGCAGGTGGTGCAGGCACAGTTGCCGCCGCAGGCGTGCTCCAGCTCCAGCCCGAAGTGCAAGGCGATATCCAGCAGAGATTGCGGCAGGCCGTGATCGGAGTACGGCAGTTGGCCGTTTTCAAACTCTACCGTAACGTTTTCGGGGAGGAAGGTGACCTTGGGCACGTCGGTTCCATTCATTATAGAGGGTAGCGCAAGCTGTACGTAAGAGTCAAGAATCCACTCGGAATTACTGTTTGTCGATAGAGATTACTGTGATACAATGCCTCTATGGACTCCCACGCCAGAAGTCTCGCCAAGGCGCTCAGCTATCGCCTGTTGGGATCCATTTCCACAGCCGGGCTGTTCTACCTGTTTACTGGGAACGCGAAGCTTTCTATTGGCATCGGGGCACTGGATTCGGTCTTCAAGCTTCTCCTTTACTTCTTCCACGAACGTCTTTGGAACTACGTACACTTAGGGCGTCAGAGGGCGCCTGAATACGAAATCTGACCACGGGCCCGTCCGACGCCCGCCTGCTATACTGCCTTGTTGTGTTCCTTGATCTGGAGAAGAGGCTCGAACAGGCTGTGGCCGCCTACCTCGAAGCTCGGCACGGCCTGGACACACCGGTGGTGGTCGAGCAGCCACGCACCTCCTCCTTCGGTGAGGTAGCTCTCCCCATCTGCTTCCAGCTTGCCAGGCAGCTTCGCCAGCCGCCCCGTGCGATCGCACTCGAGATGGTGGCAGGGCTGGGGGCGATCGAAGGCGTCGCTGCCATGGAGGTGGCCGGGAATGGATACATCAACGTCCGGTTCGATCGCGGCAAATACGGACGGCGGCTGGTGGAAGGCGCCTCGGAAACACCCGCGCCGGTTGCGGGGAAGGTGATCGTCGAGCACACCAACATCAACCCGAACAAGGCGGCGCACATCGGCCATTTGCGCAATGCCGTCCTGGGCGACACGCTGGTGCGGATGCTGCGCGCGCGCGGCCACACGGTGGAGGTGCAGAATTACATCGACAACACCGGCGTGCAGGTGGCCGACGTCGTGGTCGGCTTCCATCACCTGGAGGAGAAGAGCGCCGAGGAAGTGGAGCGGCTGGCGGCGACGCCGCGCTTCGATTCCCTGTGCTGGGACCTGTACGCGCGCGTGACGGCGCACTACGAGCAACACCCGGAGGCGGTGGCCTGGCGAGAGCGGACGCTGCACGCCATTGAGGCGGGCGAAGGCGAGCTGGCGCGGCTGGGCCACGTGATCGCCGACGCCATCGTGCGCGCGCACCTGCGGACCATGGGCCGGCTGGGGATCGCCTACGACGTGCTGCCGCGCGAGAGCGAGATCCTGCACCTGAAGTTCTGGACGAAGGCGTTCGAGCTGCTGCGAGAGCGCGGGGCGATCCTGCTCGAGAAGGAAGGCAAGAACCGCGGCTGCTGGGTGATGCCGGCCGCGGCCTATTCCACCGACGCCGGCGAAGAGGACGGCAAGGTGATCGTGCGCTCGAACGGAACGGTCACCTACGTGGGCAAAGACATCGCCTGCCAGTTGTGGAAATTCGGCCTGCTGGGGAAAGACTTCCACTACCGCGCCCTGGAGGACGCGAGCCGGGTCTGGGTGACCACGGCCGAGGCCACCGACGCCGCGGCGCCCTCCTTCGGGCGAGGCGATACGGTCTACAACGTGATCGACTCGCGGCAGTCGTACTTGCAGGACGTGGTGGCGGCGGCGCTGCGCGCGATGGGACACACCGGCGAGGCCGACCGCTCGATCCACTTCGCCTACGAGATGGTGGCCCTGACGCCGGCCACCTGCGTCGAGCTTGGTATCGAGCTCTCCGCCGAAGACCGCAAGCGCGCCTATGTCGAAGTTTCCGGCCGTAAGGGGCTCGGGGTCAAGGCCGACGAGCTGATCGACAAGCTGATCGAAAAGGCGAAGGAAGAGGTCAACCAGAGACATCCGGAGGCGCCCGAGGGGGAGCGCGGGCGGGTGGCAACGGCGATCGCCGTCGGAGCGCTGCGCTACTTCATGCTGAAGTTCACGCGCAACACGGTGATCGCTTTCGATTTGGGCGAAGCGCTGGGCTTCGAAGGCGAGACCGGCCCCTACGTACAGTACGCCGCCGTGCGGGCGCGCAACATCCTGCGCAAGCTCGCCGAGCGCGGCGAGTCGCTGCCGGACTTCGCACGAGTGCTGGACGAAGAGGCCATGCGGCGCCAGCTCGCGCCGGAAGCTTTCTGGCAACTGCTGCTGGCGGCTTCGCGCGCCGATGCCGCCCTGGCGCGCGCGGTCGCCAGCGGCGAGCCGGCGCACGTGGCCAAGTACGCCTTCCAGCTCGCGCAGGCGTTCAACACCTTCTACCACGATTACCCCGTCATCCAGGAGCCGGACGCGGAAAAGAAGACCTTGCTGCTGTGGATGACCGACTTCTTCCGCCGGCAACTGGAGGGCACCCTCGCCGTGCTGGGAATTCCCGTACCCGAGTACATGTAGCGCCGGCAGCTATGACCGGCCGGTCAAGAAGGGAAGGTGAACCGTTGGCCAACCGGAATAAGCGCCGGCGAATAGGCGCCGTAGCCGTACTCTTGTGGGCCTTTCCCGCGGCGGCGCAAATCGATCCTCGGCGTGCCGCGGCATTCTTCAAAGAGGCGGCGGCGTTATGCAAGCTGGAAGGCGGCCGGCTGTGGGGGGTCTCTCTGTGCGGTCCCATGGTCTTCGCCGATCCCTCGACGAATTCGATCGCCACCAATCAGCCCGCGCCGGCGGCAAATCCCCCCGCGTCTCTGGGATTCGCCAACGCGGCGATGGACTGGGGTGGCGCCCGCTGGAGCACGTACGTGTGGCGGATGATTCCCTCCGACCAGCATGCGCGCGGGCGCCTCCTGCTGCACGAGCTCTTCCACCGGATTCAACCTCAGCTCGGATTGCTGACCCGCGATGGCCAGAACGACCACCTGGACACGCTGGATGGGCGCTACTGGCTGCGGCTGGAATGGCGGGCGTTGGCGAAGGCTCTTGCTACGTCGGGGCCCGAGCGCGCGACCGCGTTAGGCGACGCGCTGGCGTTCCGCTCGACCCGCCGCAAATTGTTTCCCGCCGCGGCGGAGAATGAACGGCTCGAGGAGATCCGGGAGGGGCTCGCGCAGTACACGGGAACCGTTGCGTCGGCAGCGTCCGCCGCCGAGGCCGCGGCCGACGCCATCAGCCAATTGGCGGAGTATGCACGGAATCCGACCTTCGTCCGCACCTTCGCGTATCCGACGGGAGCCGCCTACGGGATTCTGCTGGATGCCTGGTCGCCCGGCTGGACACGGCAGGTTAAGGCTGCTGACGATTTGGGGCAACTGCTCCAGGCTGCGGCGCGAGTCGAGGCCACTGAAGACGCCGAGGTCGCGGCGAAGCGGCATGGCGGCCCCGAGCTGAGAATCGCGGAGGAGAGGCGCGACGGGCAGCAGAAATCCCAGGTTGCCGAGCTGCGACGCCGCTTCGTCGAAGGCCCGGTGCTCGTAGTTCCCGGCGCGCCTGGCTCATTCCTCAGCCTGGGTGTGACTCCCATTCCTGGCGCAGGCACGGTCTACCCCGGCGTTCGGGTCACCGCCGAGTGGGGCAGCCTCGAGGCTGCCCACGCGCTCCGATCGGGCGATCGTAGCAAGCTGACGCTGCCGGCTCCCGCCAGTTTGGAAGGCGCCACTCTCCACGGCGACGGCTGGACGCTCAAGCTGGCGCCCGGCTGGGTTGTGCGTCCCGGCAGCCGTCCGGGCGATTTCCACCTCGTCCGGGAGTAGCGGCCCAGCCTCCAATCGGCGGCGTGCTACGCTGATTCTTCTATGGCCGATGGCAAGTTGCAGGTGATCCCGCTGGGCGGGCTGGGCGAATTCGGGATGAATTGTCTGGCGCTGCGCTACGGGGAGGACATTGTGGTGATCGACGCCGGGATGATGTTCCCGGAAGACGATCTGCTCGGGGTGGACATCGTCATCCCGGATTTCAGCTTTCTGGTGGAGCATCGCGAGCACGTGCGCGCGCTGCTGGTCACGCACGGCCACGAGGACCACATCGGCGCGGTGGCGTTCCTGCTCAGGCAACTGAACTTGCCCGTCTACGGCACCGCCTTCACTCTGGCGCTGGTCGAGCGGCGTCTGGAGGAGCACAAGCTCGGCGAGAAGGTTTCTCTCAACGTGGTCCGGCCCGCGGAAAAAGTGACGCTGGGGCCGTTCACCATCGAGTTCATCCACGTGACGCACTCCATCGTGAGCGCGTTGGCGCTGGCGATCACCACGCCGCTCGGGGTGGTGATCCACACCGGCGATTTCAAAGTGGACCCGACGCCGACCGACAACGAGCTGTTCGACCTGCATACGCTGGCCGACTACGGCAAGCGCGGCGTGCTGCTGCTGCTGTCGGACTCGACCAACTCGGACCGTCCGGGCTATACCGAGAGCGAGCGCGCCGTGAGGCCTCGGTTCGAGGACATCTTCAACCGCGCCGAACGGCGAATCGTGGTGACCTGCTTCAGCTCGTCGGTTCACCGCTTGCAGCAGATCCTGGACGTGGCCGAGGAGTTCGGCCGGCGCGTGGCGTTCCTCGGTCGCAGCATGAGCGAGGTGACCGAGATCGCGCACAACCTCGGCCTGCTTCAGATCCCCGACGGCATCCTGGTGCGCCCGCAGGACATCCGGCAGACGTCGCGGGAGAAGATCGCGGTGATTGTTTCCGGCACGCAGGGCGAGCCGATGTCGGCGCTCTCGCGGGTGGCGGTGGACAACCACAAGAACCTTTCGGTGGAGCCGGGAGACACCGTGGTGTTGAGCGCGCGCATCATCCCGGGCAACGAGAAGGGCATCTACCGCATGCTGAACCACCTCTCGCGCCGGGGCGCCGAAATCGTCTACGGACCGATGAATCCGCCGGTCCACGTCTCCGGCCACGGCAGCGCCGAGGAGCTGCGGCTGGTTCTGAACCTGCTGCGGCCGCGCTTTTTCGTGCCCATCCACGGCGAGTATCGCCAGATGGCAAAGCACGCCGCCCTGGCCAAGCACATGCACCACGTCGGCATGGAGCGCACCTTCATCCTGGAAACGGGCCAGACGCTGGAAGTGGACGCGGCCGGGGCGCGCAAGGGCGAGCCGGTCACGGTAGGCAGGGTGTGCATCGATTCGGGCACGGTCGACGAAGTGGTCGAGGAGTTCGTCATCCGCGACCGGCGTAGTCTCTCCGAGGACGGCTTCCTGCTGCCGATCATCACCATCGACAAACACACCGGGCGCAGCGAGGGCGTGCCGGAAGTGGTCAGCCGCGGGTTCGTCTCCGAGGGCGACAGCGCCGAGATCCTCCAGCAGGCCAAACTGGTGGTGGCACGATCGCTGGAGGCGGCCTCGGCCGAGGAGCGCACCGACTGGGGCCTGATGCAGGAGCGGATCCGCACGGACCTGAAGCGGTTCATCAACCGCCAAAGCTCGCGCCGGCCGCTGATCATGCCGGTGATCCTGGAGGTCTGATGCGCACAAGAAGGGCTCCAACTGTTTTGGTGTTGGCGGTGTGCGCTTGCTTGTGTTTGCCACTCACGGCGCAAAAGAAGGGTGGCCAGCGGAAGGCCGATCCGGGTCCGCAGCCGCGGGTCGTAGCGGCGCCGCCGGGTAAGGCTCCCGCCGACGCGGTGGTGCTGTTTGACGGTCGGGATATGTCGGCCTGGACGACCGCCGACGGCGGCCCGGCACGCTGCGAAGTTGCCAATGGCGAGATGAGTTGCCGGTCGGGCGTCGGCGACATCTACTCCCGCGAGAAGTTCGGCTCGGCGCAGATTCATGTGGAGTTCAACGTCCCGCACATGCCGGAGCACACCGGTCAGATGCGAGGCAACAGCGGCGTCTATGTGCAAAGCTGCTTCGAGATCCAGATCCTCGATTCCCACAACAACCCGACCTACCCGAATGGCTCTTGCGGAGCCGTCTACGGGTTCGCCCCGCCGCTGGTGAACGCCAGCCGGGCGCCGGGAGAATGGCAGAGCTACGACATTGTCTATCGCGCCCCAATGTGCGACGCGGCGGGTGCGGTGACCTCGCCGGGCTCGATCACGGTCCTGCACAACGACGTGCTGGTCCAGAATGGCTTGAAGATCGACAAGAAGGGTCCGGGCTGCCGTCCGGCGACCGCCTGCGAGCCGGCCGGTTTGCAATTGCAGGACCACAGCGGATTTCCTAACGCTCCGGTGACGGTGATGCGGTTCCGCAACATCTGGGCGCGGCGGCTGGAGTAGGCGGTTGCGTCCCCGCCCGATTTGGACTATAGTTTCTTGAGTACCCGGCGAACGGCGCTGGGGGGATGCTGTTGTAGGAAGGGTTCAATACAAGGAAGGTTCCATGAGGAAGATTTCAGTCCTGCTTCTGGTGGTTTTCGCGTTCTTTGCGATGACGGCTCTGGCCGCGGAGTGGAAGGGCGCCATTTCGGATTCCAAGTGCGGCGTCAGCCATAACGATGGCTCGGAAAAGTCGCAGAAGTGCGTGGCTGGCTGCGTGAAGCGCGGCACGGCTCCGGTGTTGGTCTCCGACGGCAAGGTGTTCAAGATCGCCAATGCCGACAAGGTGATGGAGCACCTGGGCCATAAGGTGGTTGTGACCGGCAAGCTCGACGGCGAGACGGTGACGGTCGACTCGATCAAGATGGATCACTAGCCGGGAGGGGCCGGCTGGATGTCGGCCCACTGGCAGAAGGCCGCCCCAGATGGGGCATTCGAGAGGCAAGCAGAGGGTAGCTGCGTCTACTGGAGTTTGCCTCTCCCTTCGACTTTCCACACCTGCTCGACGCAATCCCCGCGAACCCCATAAACCTGCTCGTGCAGGTTCACGGCGACGCAGACATGATTGGGGATGATGCGGAGCCGCTCGCCCACATCGAGGGCGAGTTCCGCTTTCCTCACGTCAATGTAGCCATGCTCCTCGTTCATGCGGTGAAAGACGGCCTCCGGCGCTGAGACCACGTATCCGAAAGTGGGTTCGGCTGAGACGGCCAGCCGGTCTGAGGAGAATGTCTTGGAACCTCCGTCGATGATGACGGACCCCTCGCGTGCGGTGGAAACGATAGTGGCGAGGATGGTGGCGGCGCAATCCTCCAGACGGCAGGCCCCGGCGAGCAGCGTGTTGCGGTCATTGAAGATGTAGGTCCCGGGGCGGATTTCGGTTACGCCCGCAACGCGGTGCGAGTGGAAAAGCGCGGGTGTCGAGCCGCCGCTGACCACGCGCAGAGGCAGGCCGTGGCGGCGAAAGTCGCGCACGATGGCGTCGACACGCCCGGCGAGGTCGTCGATCTCGCGGAGGCCCTCCTCGTCCAGCGACTTGATATGGCCGGGGTAAAACGTGAAGCCCTCCAGGTCCAACCAGGGCAGCCGCTGGATCCCCTGCGCGAGCTGGATCAGCTCTTCGCCGGGCTGAACGCCGACCCTGCCGAGGCCGACGTCGACTTCGGCGAGCACGCCGATGCGCACCTGCGCCTCGCGCGCCGCATCCGAGAGCGGCCGCGCCACTTGCAGGCTGTCGAGCGAGACCGTGACACGGGTCCGCCGGGCGACGGTCATGAGCCGCTCGAGCTTGCTACGGCCGATGATCGGGTAAGCGACCAGCAGCTCCGGCGGATCGGCGCCGAGCATAACCTCGGCTTCGCCGACCTTGGCCACGGTCAGGCCAACGGCCCCGAGCTGGATCTGTCGGCGGCCGAGTGCGGGAATCTTGTGGGTCTTGGTGTGCGGCCGCAGGCGCAGGTCGTGCGCGCGTGCATAATCGGCCGCGCGCGCCAGGTTGCGCTCCATGATGTCGAGGTCGATGAGCAGGGCCGGCGTTTCCAGGTCGGCGAGGCGCATGGCGCTAATGCATCAGGGCTGGAAGCTCAACGAGAGTTTCCCGGCGGGGCCGCGGTAGAGCAGCTCCAGATCCTTGAGCTTGTGCTTGCCTTCGAGGAAGAAATAGAGCAGGCCGGAGAGCGGCTGCTCGGTTTCCTTCTCCGGCAGGGCCTTCTGCTTCAGCGCCGCCAGCAGCGGGTTCTCCTTGTCATGCTGTGTGGCCTGCACGGAGGCCTGCGCCTCGCCTTGCGAAGTATTGCCGATGGCCGCGCCCTCACCCGGCATCCGCGACGGGCGTCCGAAGACTCCTCCCCAGGCGGGCCCGCCGTTCTCAGCGGCCAGGCCGCCGCCACGGCCGGAAGTGGAGACCACGAGGACGCCGCTGCCGGCGATCTGGCTGGGCGCGAAGGCGCCGCACTTCTGGCCGTCCTTGCTCGAGAGCAGGGTGAAGTCGTCGCGGGTGACCAGCAGCTTCTTGCCGCCCTGCGGCGCTACGCGCACTTCGAGGACGACGAAGCCGGCCTCGAGCTCCGCCCCGAGCGCCTGGCGGATGGCAACCTTCTCCAGGTTCGCCCTGGCAGTTATCTCGACCGCGGCGTTCGAGGCCCGCGGCTCCGGCGGCGCTTTCTTGTCGGCGGCCACAAGCGGCAGCAGGAAGAGTGCCGTTCCAACTACGAGGCGGTATCGGCGCATGGGGAAGCCCTCGCCTTGCATTATAGCCTCTGTTCGCCCGTGTTGGGTGTATCTAGATGAAGAGTCCCGCCTGCACGCTGAACAGTTGGGCCAGTCTCCGGGCCTGCTCGGCGCTGATCTTTCGGTTGCCGTTCAGGGCCTCGTTCACGTGACTGCGCTGGTTCCCTCCGCGTCGCCCCTGGCCCGGCGCTCCGCATCACGCAACCGGTATCGGTTTGCCCTCAATCACGCTGACCATGGTGGACGTGGGGGTGACCGAGGTGAGCTCAAAGCCCGCCTGTTTGTATAGCGACCGGAATTCCGACTCGGTCCGCTCGAGTCCGCCAGGGAAGGTCATCATCGTCATATCGAAGTCCTTGGAAATGGATCGGTCGTTTCCCGCTGGAATCACACATTCCACCACCAGCAGCGTTCCATGCTTAGGGATCACGTTCCGGCAATGACTCAGGATCTGCACGCACTGCTCATCCGTCCAATCGTGAAGGATGTGCCGGAACAAATAGGCATCGGCCCCCGACGGTACAGTCTCGAAGAAACTGCCTTCCAGCACCTGACAACGGTCGGCGATACCATACCCGCTCAGGCGCTCCCTCGCTCGCGCCACCACATGGCCCAGGTCGAACAGCATTCCCCGCATCATGGGATAACGCTGGAGCACGCTCGCGATCAACGATCCGTTGCCGCCGCCGATATCCGCCAAAACGTGAACTGCGCCAAAATCGTACACCTCCAACATGGCCCAGGTCTCGTAACCGTGAAAGCACGTCATCCCGGCGTCGAGTATCGGTCCGAGTTCCGGATGTGTCCCCACATAGTCGAAGACAGGCTTTCCAAATACCTTGTTGAACCCTGGTTCTCCCGTTCGGACCGCATGATCCAGACCATCCCAAGCCGCGAACAAGTGATGAAACATTCGCGCTCCCGCGCGATAAGAACCATCGGCGTCGCTGCGGAGGACGCTGGAAAGTGGAGTGTGATCGAACTCGCCATTGTTCGTCTCTTGAAACAGTCCATGGCTGGCCAGAAACCGCAGCACTCGATACAGCGATCGTTCGTGGGAGCCTGTTGCTTTCGCCAAATCTCCCGCCGATCGCGGCGCCCCTGGTCGGATGTGATCCGCAACCCCCAGTTCAGCCACCGTGCTCAGCGCTCTGCTGAGCGCCACGCCGAGAAGGATCTGGTTGAGTTGTTCGGTTTCTTTTTGTGCCACCGGTAGAGTTTAACATGCAGAGCCGGTTCAGAGCGCCCCGCAATGCTCGCAGTCTACTGGCGCGCCGGCTCGACGGGAATCTGCTTCAACTGCAAGGCCTCGCGACCGCTCTCGCGAACGGTCACTGGCTTGGCCTGGCTGGAGTACTTTTTCAGGAACTCCGGATCCAGCCACGCCCCTTGCTCGACGTCCTCCCACGCGTAGAGCGTGTAGTCGCCTGGCGCGACGCCGCGGAGGCTGAAATTGCCGGCTTGGTCCACGGTGGCCGAGCGATGGAGGTCGCTGCACTGGCGCTTGCTCTCTTCGGGAATCAAGGTGACAGCGACACCGCCGGCGGGTTCGCCCTTCTCGTTGAGGACCACCCCTTCGATGGAGCCGCTCGATTGGTCGAGAACGATCTCCAACGGCGAAGCGGCGGCGCCGGAAGTGAGATCGAGGCCCGTCGAGAGCACGTCCTGGTCGGCGAAGCGCGCGGACTTCACGTAAAAGCCCTCGGCGAGACCCTGCACGCCGACGCGATAGCGGTCGGGCAACACCGCGGCGAGCTTGAACGAGCCATCCTCCTCCAAACGGCCGCCTACACCGTTGCTAGGGTCTTCCATGGGCCTGAGCGTAATGCTGGTGCGCTGAAGGTCGAGGGGAACCGCCGGGTCTCCCTCCACGCGAACGGAGCCGCTGAGCTCGATCGGGGGCTGGAGGGTGACCACGAGCCCCTCCACGTCGGCCTCGCCAACCTCGACCGCCTGCCGGCTGACGCCTTGCGGGCGCCCGACCATCAGTCTCACGATGAGAACGTAGGAACCGGGCATCAATCCATCGATCTGGAAGGTGCCGTCGCGCTCGTTGACGCGCACCACACTGCGGTTGGCTCCGCCGGCGAGCTGGCGAGAACGGGCCATCACCGAAACCATGAGGTTCCCCGTGGAAAGACCGGTGGCGGCGGCTTCGACCTTGCCTCGAATCCGGAATACGGGGCGTTTCAGCAAGCGCAGGTCGATGCCGCGCATCTCGGCTCCGGCGCTGAGATCGAGCGGCGCGGCCCCCGTGGGATCGCCGGTGCCTGGATAGAACGTGGTTGTGTAGCCTTCCCGGCGCGGCTCGCCGGCAGCCGGCGAGTTGACGCCAGTAAGGAGAAATTCCCGGCGACCGCCGATGGCGTTGACGTAATACCTGCCGGGGTGGAGGTTGGCGATGCGGTATTCGCCGATGTCGTTGGTTATGTTCGCGGCGACCGCCATCAGGTGACGGCTCCCGCCGGCGTAGCTGTAGCGCAGCACGTGCACGTCCGCGCCCGGAAGCGGATCGCCGTCTTCATCGACAACTCGTCCCGTGATGACCGCCTGCGGGGTGAGTTTGAACAGGATGTCTTTCACCGCCTGGCCGGACTGGACCCACAGCAGCGTGGCCCGCTGGGAACGCGAGGACATCGAGTAGGACTGGTCGGTGAAGCCCACTCGCTCGCCCTGAAGCCAGTAACGCCACGGCGCGACTTTAGGGAACGCGAAGCGGCCGTCGGCGTCGCTGGTGGCGCTGTAGGATGCGGCGGGGCCTTCGGACTTGCGCAGCGTAAGGGTAACCTTGCGCAGGGGCTCACCCGTAACCAGGTTCACCGTGCGGCCTTCGATGGTACCGGGCGGCTCGGCAGGCTCACTGGCTTGCGACGGCTGCGCGGAGGGGCGTTGCACTGGCCTCTGCGCACACACTCCCCCGGCGAAGAGCACCAGGAGCATGGTGATCATCGTCGCTCGGATTCGGCCGGGTTCCACATAAGACATTGTGAGACAGTCCTCCCGGCCTGTCTACCACCTCGCGCCGGCTCTATGGCTGGCGCGCCGGCTCGACGGGAATCTGCTTCAACTGCAAGGCCTCGCGACCGCTGTCGCGAACGGTCACCGGCTTGGCCTGGCCGGAGTACTTTTTCAGGAACTCCGGATCCAGCCACGCCCCTTGCTCGACGTCCTCCCACGCGTAGAGCGTGTAGTCGCCTGGCGCGACGCCGCGGAGGCTGAAATTGCCGGCCTGGTCCGCGGTGGCCGAGCGATGGAGCTCGCTGCGCTGGCGCTGGCTCTCCTCGGGAATCAAGGTGACGGCGACACCGCCGGCGGGTTCGCCCTTCTCATTGAGGACCACCCCTTCGATGGAGCCGCTCGATTGGCCGAGAACGATCTCCAGCGGCGAAGCGGCGGCGCCGGAAGTGAGATCGAGGCCCGTCGAGAGCACTTCCTGGTCGGCGAAGCGCGCGGATTTCACATAAAAGCCCTCGGCGAGACCCTGCACGCCGACGCGATAACGGTCGGGCAGCACCCCGGCGAGCGTGAACGAGCCATCCTCCTCCGGACGGCCGACCGCGGGGTTGAATAGGTCGTCCATGGGCATCAGCGTGATGGTGGTGCGCTGAAGGTCGAGGGGAACCGCCGGGTCTCCCTCCACGCGAACGGAGCCGCTGAGCTCGGTCGGCGGCTGGAGGGTGACCACGAGCCCCTCCACGTCGGCTTCGCCAACCTCGACCGCCTGCCGAGTGACGCCTTGCTGGCGCCCGACCGTCTGGTTCACGGTGAGAACGTAGGAGCCGGGCATCACTCCTTCCACCTGAAACGTGCCGTCGCGCTGGTTAACGCGCGCCACAGTGCGGCTGAATCCCCCGGCGAGCGAGCGAGAACGGGGCATCACCGCAACCATGAGGTTCCCGGTGGAAAGACCGGTGGCGGCGACTTCGACCTTCCCTCGAATCCGGAATACAGAGCGTTTCAGCAAGCGCAGGTCGATGCCGCGCATTTCGGCTCCGGCGCTGAGTTCGAGCGGCGCGGCCCCGGTGGGATCGCCTGCGCCGGGATAGAACGTGGTCGTGTAGCCTTCCCGGCGCGGCTCGCCGGCAGCCGGCGGGTTCACGCCAGTAAAAAGAAATTCCCGGCGACGGCCGCTGGCGCTGACGTAATACCTGCCGGGGTGGAGGTTGGCGATGCGGTATTCGCCGATGTCGTTGGTCATGTTCGCGGCGACCGCCATCAGGTGACGGCTCCCGCCGGCGTAGCTGTAGCGCAGCACCTGCACGGCCGCGCCCGGAAGCGGATCGCCGTCTTCATCGACCACTCGTCCCGTGATGACCGCCTGCGGGGTGAGTTTGAACAGGATGTCTTTCACCGCCTGGCCGGACTGGACCCACAGCAGCGTGGCCCGCTGGGAACGCGAGGACATCGAGTAGGACTGGTCCGTGAATCCCACTCGCTCGCCCTGAAGCCGGTAACGCCCCGGTGCGACTTTAGAGAATGCGAAGCGGCCTTCGGCATCGCTGGTTGCGCTATAGGATGCGCCTGGGCCTTCGGTCTTGCGCAGCGAAAGGGTAACCTTACGCAGGGGCTCGCCGGTAACCAGGTTCACCGTGCGGCCTCCGATGGTACCGGGCGGCTCGGCAGGCTCACTGGCTTGCGACGGCTCCTCGAAGCGCACGCCCGGAGGCGGAGCCGGCCGCTCCTTGGGGCGTGGCACTGGCCTCTGCGCGCACACTCCCGCGGCGAAGAGCACCATCAGAACGATTCGACCCGGTTCCATACAAGACATAGACGGCGGCTGGCAGCAGAGGTTTCCACGCGTTGTGGGACTCCCCATCATTAGTCAAGGCATTTTTGAGGAGGGGTACCATCCGGTTGGTTCAGGGCTTGGCGCCGGTTGGGGTCGTAGCAGGAACCATTCTTGAGCAGGGTGAAGAACAGTGCGAGCAGGCGATCGGCCACCCCACGCAGGGAACGGGCGTGAGTGTGGCCT
>Ga0247727_10000569_pt1 | contig 90251 bp, 81 predicted proteins | sample WisWelCaveWW1625_FD_202498 | JGI IMG/M metagenome (GOLD analysis project Ga0247727, IMG submission 202498) | Biofilm microbial communities from Wishing Well Cave, Virginia, United States - WW16-25 | ecosystem: Environmental > Aquatic > Deep subsurface > Groundwater > Cave microbial mat | place... | reverse complement strand
CCTTCGATGATGAACTTTACATTGCAGGCCAGGGTATTGGTCGCCATCATCGCCTCAAAAGCCTTCAAATGCATAAACATCTGACCCTTGTCATCGCAGGAACCACGGGCAAAAATGGCACCGTTCGGATGAATTTTCGTTTTGCGGATGACCGGTTCAAAGGGATCAGAATCCCACAAGTCCAAAGGGTCCGGTGGTTGCACGTCATAATGCCCATATACCAATACCGTCGGTAGTTTGGGATCAATGATTTTTTCAGCGTAAACAACTGGATGTCCATAGGTTGGCATTATCTGAACATTGTCTGCACCCAATTTTACAAAGGCCGCTGAGAGTTGATCGGCCATTGCGGCGATGCTTCCCGTATAGTTTGAATCCGCGCTTATTGACGGAATCCGCAATAGCTCAGATAGTTCCCTGAGAAAACGGTCCTGATTTTTGCGGATATAGTCGTTGATCATAATCTTCTTTTGATGGCTGCCAAATGTAGTAATTGTTTAAAATACTGCTCCCGAATGAAAACTCATTTTTTTGCGTTACTTTAGTTGCAACCTTTTGGCTTTAATTATAGTCTTGTAATTGCAGTCACTGTATACCTTAAGAAATTTATGAAAAAATCGGTCTTTTTTACCTGTTGCGCCTTGATGTCTTCGGGTTTCGCAACGTATGGTCAGATCATCGTAACCAACACCCAGACCCCTACAGAACTCGTAAACGATGTTCTTGCCGGAGGTGGTGTTACCATCAGCAACGTAACGTTTAATTATTCGGTTCCTCTTGCCGGAGCGGTTCAGACGATGGTCGGTTACTTCGACGCGACAAGCACAACTTTCCCAATCACTACCGGCGTTATAATGGCGACAGGAAACTGTATGGTAGCGGTCGGACCTAACGACGCAGGCGGGGCAACAGACAATACGGGAGTCGCAACAGATCCAAACGATCTTGATCTGAACGACATCTCAACCGCGGTAGTGAACGATGAGTGTATTCTCGAATTTGACTTCATTCCAAACGGTGATTCCATTGCGTTTAAATACGTCTTCGCGTCCGAAGAATATCCCGAGTGGGTTGGTTCTGGCTACAACGACGTCTTCGGATTCTTCATCAGCGGTCCCGGATTTGCTGGTCCATATATGGGAGGTGCAGAGAATATTGCATTGATTCCCGGAACTTCTACTCCGGTTGCCATTAACAACGTCAATAACGGTTCGGCGGATGTGGGCCCGTGTACGAACTGCGCCTATTATGTGAGCAACGCTGGTGGACTGGACATCCAATACGATGGTCATACCGTTGTCCTTACCGCTTCTGCGGACGTGATCTGCGGTGAAACGTATCACATCAAATTAGCGGTCGGTGACGCGGGTGACGACGCCTGGGATTCCGGAGTGTTTTTGGAAGCAAACTCCTTCAATTCAAACGGAGTTTCGGTGGAAATTGTGTCTGCTTCGGGAAGTTCGGATATTATGGAAGGTTGTGATTCAGCAATGGTTATGTTCATTCGTCCTTCAGATGAGGACACCGTGGACCTTGACATCAACTATACTGTCGGAGGAACCGCGATTAATGGCACGGATTATCCATTCCTTGACGGCGACATTACTATGCTGACGGGAGAGGATACAATTGCTTTTTACATTGTTCCGACCTCGGATGCAACGGTTGAAGGAACTGAAACCGTTACCATTTCTGTTTCATACCTGAACTCTTGTGGCGATTCAGTAACCACAGTAGGAACTTTTAACATAATTGACCCTACGGTGTTCTCTCTTGCATCACTCGACATCACGATTGATTGTCCGACGGACTCGGTAATGATTTCGGTAAACCCCATCGGAGGTGCCCCTGTATACACGTATGATTGGATAACTGGCTCGACAACGGACTTCACCTATGTTCCAGGTGATGTGGTTGGAACAACATCCTTTACTGTAGATGCCGCGGATGGTTGTGGACAGTTTGCTTCTGCTACTGTTGACGTCACCCTCACACCTGCACCGGTTCCATCGATCGTTTTCAGTGACGACCTGAACATCGTTTGTCCGGGTCTCGGCGTGGATGTTTCGACTGTCGTTATCGATGCGTACTCCCTGCCGATCACTTACGACTGGTCTCCAACCGGCGAAACCACTCCGGATATCTTTGCTACCCCTCCGACGGATATGTGGTACTACCTCACCATTTTTGACGGATGTTACACCGTTACGGATTCCGTGCAATTTATCATCGGAGATGTTGACATTACTTCGATAGACGTCATAGATGCTACAGATTGTCCAGGATCACCAACTGCAATCCCGGGTTCTATCCACATTTTTCCTGACAATCCGACCTGGACCTACGAGATCATTACCTATGCTCCACCACAAAACAGCGGTTTCTTTCCAGGCCTTGACGGAGGAATTTTCTATATCGTTCACGTAACCGACGACAATGGCTGCGAAACAGACACTGTTGTATACGTGGATCTCGGCGCCAATGCCATCGATGCCGATTTCATTCTGGACAGTCTCCGCGACGTCACCTGTTTCGGTTTCAATGACGGCGGTGCCTTTGTCGATAACATTACAGGTGGAACCGATCCTCCGTACAATGTATCGTGGACACACACAACGGGTCTTTTCGCAACGGTGACTGGAGTTCCTGTCGGTGGCGAAGACGACATCGATAACCTGTTCGGTGGACTGTGGGTCGTATTAATCACAGACGGCGACGGCTGTGCCTGGTCCTTCCCGTTTGAAATTTTTGAACCGGAAGAATTCACACTGGACCTGATTTCGAACCAACCAAGTTGCTATGGCTTTAATGACGGTTCCATCACAGCAAACATTTCCGGAGGTAACGGTGGAAACACCTTTGTCATCGACGACGATGCAGGTGACCAGCAAAACGTTGGAAACTCGAATACCGCAAACACATTGGGAACCGGATGGTATTACATCACGGTTACCGACGCGAACGGATGCGAGGTTACGGGTGCGATGTTTATGCCTCAGCCGGCCATTATGGACATTGACCTGAATCTTGTGCAACCGCAGTGTTATGGCGATCCGACAGGTATTGCCACAGTTGATACGGTCTTCAATTACACCGGCAGCTATGATTCACTGTCGTTTTACTGGAATCCAAATCCAGGAGGAATCAACGGACTCGGTGCTGACATTTCGAGCCATATGGGGCCGGGAGACTACACGCTTACTGTTAACGACGAAAACGGTTGTTCGATGGTATTCGACTTCAGCATTGAGTATCCAGAGGAGTTAGGTTTTGCTGAACTGGGTATTGAGCCAGCTTACTGCCGCTTGTTCCCATTCCAGTCGGGCAACGGTGTCATCTACGCTGCGGCCAATGGCGGAACTCCAGATTACACCTACGAGTGGACCAATATGTCGACCGGCGAAACCACAACCAATACAACGTGGGGAGGTTTGAATCCGGGCGATTATCAGATCAAAATTACGGACGACAATGGTTGCGTTCTTTATCAGACCATCACGTTGGATTCCCTGAATCCGATTGCGGCCTTTACGCCGTACGGTCCGAATTTTGACATCAATGGTGAGTACTGCCACGGTTTGGTTCCAATCGATGTGAACTTCAGCAACCAGTCGATGTATTTTGCCAACCCGAACGATCCGTTGGCGGATACAACCTTCTTCTGGAACTTTGGACATCAAGGCGAAGACTGGCAAATCAGCCACAATCTCGCCGATATTCTTGACACGAACTACGACGTCTCAGGTACCTATACGGTCTGTCTCGTTGCACAAAACAAGAATGGCTGTACCGATACCAGCTGTATGGATTTGATCTTCTGCGATCCGTTGATTTGGGAGAACGTCAACATCTTTACACCGAACGGCGACGGGATCAACGACGTGTTTACGTTTGATTTTGTGTCACAAGCGGTGAAAGATATTCACGTAGTGGTGGTAGACCGTTGGGGATTGAAACTTTGGGAGATGGACAACATCCACGAAGGATGGGACGGAACCGATAAGGGCGGAAACAAAGTAACCGACGGAGTTTATTTCTACACCTACGAAGGAATGGCCGACGACGGAACCTTGTTCAGTGGTCAGGGAAATATCCAGGTTGTGAGCGGGAAGAAATAAGGCGGAATAACTTTATTTGAAAAACCACGGACTTAACGGTCCGTGGTTTTTTTTTGAGCGAAGTAGCAGTACAGCGAATCGGCGCAGCAGCACAGCGGGATGCAGCAGAGCGGGATCGGCGAATCGGTTTTATCGGAGGTATACTGTTTGCCACATCGCGTTGAGGCTTTTTAATAAAGGATCACAGATCCGGTTGTTGCGGTGGTGCCGCAGGATTGCATCCCGATAGCTATCGGGACCTGCGGAGCCGGTGACTGTGAATCCAAGAATGCCACATTATTGGGCAAGGCAATTGTCACCCAAGCTGTCCTGCGCACGTTTTGAACATACCCAACCATCAAGAATTGAAAATGAAAACAAAACAGCAATTCCTTCTCGTCCTGCTGACCTTTTCCAACATAGCAGCGTACAGTCAGGTGAACGTCTTCCAGTCGGCCTACGGCGGCAACGGCGACGAATACAGCAATTCGGTTTTTCAGGGCGCCGATTCTTCCTTTGTCTTGTCGGGTTGGTCGACTTCATTTGGCGCCGGTTCTTATGATGCGTATGTTTCGAAGGTGGATGAGACGGGTGCTCAGGAATGGACGCTCAACTGTGGAGGCGCTGCCGGCGACTGGTTCCGGAGCGGCTCGCCAACTTCCGATGGAGGTTACATTTTTTTGGGAACCTACGGATGCAATCTCAGTACAGTTGGAGATTTGTTCTTGGTTAAGACCGATGCAGATGGCGTGGTAGCCTGGGACAAAAAAATTGGAGGTGCAGCCTGGGATGATGGATGGCGCGCAATTGAAACCAGTGACGGCGGCTACATTCTATGCGGATTTACCTATAGCTACGCAGCCGGTCAGTTCGATGCCTATGTGGTAAAAACAACTTCGACTGGTGCTATTGACTGGACCAGATCCGTCGGCGGCCCAGCCGGTGAGAACGCAAGATCCGTTGTTGAAACTTCCGATGGGGGTTTTGCCATAGCGGGCTCCACATTGAGTTTTGGCGCAGGAGGATCCGATGTGTTTGTAGTGAAACTGGATGACACTGGTGCATTGTCCTGGCTTAAGACCTATGGCGGAACAGGCGACGACTGGGGATACGAATTGCAGGAAACCAGCGATGGCGGACTTGTTGTTGCAGGATATACGGATAGTTTCGGAGCTGGATCGGACGATTGTTATGTTATCAAAACGGACGTGGCGGGAACTACTACGTGGGCCAAAACGTTCGGAAGTACTGGTAATGACAAAGCTTTTTCGATTCTTGAAAACAACGATGGCGATTTTGTGGTTAGCGGTTACTCAACCGGATTCGGTGGAGGACAGAATATTCTCACCTTCAAAATGGATGCAACGGGTACTGCCATCTGGGCGAAAACATACGGGGGAAGCAGCCTTGAAGGAGCCGATGAAATTTACGGAACGATGGATGTCGCTGAAGCAATTGGTGGATATGTGACGGCGTCTTACACCGAATCTTACGGTGCCGGCGGGCAAGATTTCTATCTGATCAAAATAGACGAAAGTGGCTACAGCAGTTGCTCAGATCAAACCGAAACAATGACCGTTGCTGTGGCTGCCCACACGGAAGCGTCACAATTTCCAGGCAGCACTACTGGAGGAACTTCAACGAATGCTTCGGCGACAATCGGCAACGAAACAGACGAAGAAGTCATAGAATGTTCCGGAGTTGGAATGAAGGAATTGCAAGATCCAATCACTGTTTCGATTTATCCGAATCCAGCGAATGGAACTTTATTTGTCGATCTTTCTGATGTCATTGGAAACGAAATGGAATTTTTTATTGCCAATTCACTGGGAGAAATTGTCCACCTGTCTGTGGTTTCTGCCGGACAGACACACGAAGTCGATGTTCGAACTTTGTCTGAAGGAATGTACGTGCTTTGTGTCACTTCGGAAGGAAGGCCGATTTTTCGTGAGAGATTTATTAGGTGATCAATCTACGCTTCTGCGTATCTAATAGTTTTCAAGGTCGGATTGAAAATCCGGTATTGTGGGCCTTTCCGCAGGATCACAGATCTCTGCGGAACTGGTGCGCCTTTAACGTCTATCTTGAACGACAGCGAAGTGGGGAATTGCCTAAACGTTTATTCTCAACGAATAACCAACTTTCCTGACCGTTGTGAAACACCATCTTCAAAGTGCCACAAATAGGCCCCTGCAGAAAGTTCCAGATCAATCGAAGTCGCCGGCCCTGTCAATGCTGAACTGAAAAACACTTTTCCAGACAGGTCGGTTACCTGAAGCGTGCCCGATGTGAAATCGCTCAGGTTGATATTTCCATCCGAAACCGTTGGGTAAAGTCTAACGGACGAAATATGTTGCTCCTCAATTTTGCTCGGATCAACGCCCAGAAGAATGTAATTTCCATACATCGGTTTGGTACCGGTACTCGCGTCAAGGTCACGTGTCTTTGTATAGGTTCCTGAAATCAGGTCATATTTAAAGTGAACTCCGTCATTTGTAGCGCCTCCGGCATAGGTGACGCCGTAAAGTGTATTTCCAAATTCTGCCAGATCTCCATACGGAGTGGAGCCATCCGTACTGCTAAAACTGTGCAGCCAGGTAATATTTCCCGTACTGCGGTCGAATGAAAAAAGATGTCCATTAGACGCCGTTTGTGAGGCGGTTAATCCATACAAAAGTCCGTCACTGCCTTCCAAAAGTTTGCCCCGCGGCCCATAACCCGCTGCAGGATCGAATTCATACAGCACTTCGAAGGTCGATCCAGACGGATCGTAGCTGTAAAGGACACCCCCATCATCGGCCGTTCCACCCTGTTTCGTCATTCCATATAATTTTCCGTCATCTGCCAGAATAAGTCCACCCTCCGGCGCACTGCCCTCAGTGCCGTTGAACTCGTGTAAAGTGCCAAAGGAACTGGTTGGAATATCGAATTCAAACAAAGTTCCCGCTGCGAAACTACCTCCTCCTGACGCTGTGCCATACAGCTTTGTGCCGACAAGTAATGGTTCTCCAATCAGGCTCGATCCATCGGTACCATTGAAGTCGTGCACTGTGCCGTAGGAATTAAGTACATAATCCCAATAATAAATGACACCCGCGCCACCGGTACCACCGGACCAGGAACAACCATACACTTTGTTGTTGTAATCGACCATTCCTCCCATCGGAAAATCACCCGTGGCAATATCAAAGTCCCACAAGTGCGTGAAAACCCCCGATGTTGGATCTATCCTGTATATCGTACAACTCGCCCAGGATCCACCGTCGAAACACGTTCCATAGAGATTTCCGTCCGATGCCTTGACCAAATTCCCCATTGGTGTACCACCGTAGGTAAAATCAAAATTGTGCATCACCGTATAGTTACTGCCGTCGAAGTCCATTTTATAGATTGTACCCCAGGCATTCGCTCCGCCCGATGAATTAACTCCCCAGAATTCGGATTGAGCAAATGTCAAAGAACTACCGATGGCAAGAATCAGCGTGAGAAAAAAATGTTTCATAGTTCAGTTTTTTAGTATGATTTTGGTGGTCTAATTCAGATGTCCACTACCAAAGTTATAACTTTTTTTGAATTGTGCAAGAGGTACGTTGCTCACCATCATTTACATACATAATGAGTGGTACAAGGTGATTTAAGAAAGCCAGGAGTGAACGGTTTGAGGCCATTTGAGCGTCAATCAATCCTGATTGCGAAAATGAGCCCAACCTTGCGCCTCAATCGGAGCAGTGGTTCCATTAGAAGCAATAATATTTACGCCCTCGGATGATGCGCGAAAATTCCCGATAACGGTCAAACCGGGAACGTCTTTTATTTTTGGATAGTCTTCCTGTTTCACCGAAAAGAGCAACTCGTAATCTTCACCGCCATTCAGTGCGCAGGTTCCCGGACTCAGGTTAAATTCTTCAGCGACCCGCACCGTCTCCGGATCAATGGGCAGTCGGTCAAGATAAATTTGCGCTCCTGTATCGGAGGCCTTGCACAGGTGTAGAATTTCCGAAGCGAGGCCATCTGAAACATCGATCATACTCGTCGGAACAACGTCAATTTCTCCAAGTTTCGCAATGATTTCTTTTCGCGCTTCTGGCTTCAGTTGTCGCTCGATGATGTACTGAACGTTGTCCAATTGCGGTTGAATTTTTGGATTTTCTTTGAAAACAAATTTCTCACGTTCCAATACCTGAAGGCCCATCAAGGCCGCGCCGAGATCGCCGGTGACTATGATCAGCTCATTGGACTTGCCTCCGCTGCGGTATACTACTTTATCTTTTTCAACTTCTCCAATCGCAGTAACCGAAATGGTTAAACCTGCAGGGGCCGTTGTGGTATCTCCACCCACCAAATCCACTTCATAAAACGAGCAGGCTTTGTGAATTCCTGCATACAGTTCTTCGAGTGCTTCGACAGAAAACCGATTGGAAACCGCTACAGAAACCGTGATCTGTTTAGGCATTCCATTCATCGCGTAAATATCCGAGAGGTTTACGACAACGGCTTTGTATCCGAGATGCATCAGCGGTGCATAACTCAAGTCGAAATGAACACCTTCGACCAACAAATCGGTGGTGACCAGAAGAAATTTCGAGCCGGCATCGAGCACCGCAGCATCATCCCCCACACCTTTTATGGTTGATGCGTGATGAATCTTCGTTGATTTGGTCAGACGGTCAATCAAGCCGAATTCGCCAAGTGAACCCAGTTCAGTTCTGTCGGACATCGCTTTGTGAAATTGGAATTACTCGAGTGAACCGATCATTTTTTTCGGATCGACCCATTCGGCGTATTTATCTTCGGGAACGTAACCAAGTCGAACAGCCTCTTCTTTGAGTGTCGTACCGTTTGCGTGTGCAGCGTTCGCAATTTCTGCAGCCTTATAGTAGCCGATTTTTGGGTTGAGCGCGGTGACGAGCATCAACGAATTATTCACCAGTTCCTCAATTCGTGCGTAGTTCGGTTCGATGCCTTGTGCGCAATGTTCGTCGAACGAAACGGCCGCGTCTCCCAGCAAACGCGCCGACTGCAGGAAGTTTGCGACAATGACCGGTTTGAAGACGTTGAGCTCATAATGTCCCTGTGTTCCTCCGACGGCGATGGCCACATCATTTCCCAGGACCTGAGCACAGACCATTGTCATCGCCTCGCACTGTGTCGGGTTGACTTTTCCAGGCATTATGGACGATCCGGGCTCGTTGGCCGGAATCAGAATTTCGCCGATTCCCGAACGCGGTCCCGAGGCCATCATTCGAACGTCGTTTGCAATTTTATTGAGCGCCACCGCAAGTTGTTTTAATGCGCCGTGCGATTCCACCATTGCATCGTGCGAAGCGAGCGATTCATATTTATTCGGAGCTGTTACAAACGGAAGTCCTGTAAAGTCCGCGATGTACTTTGCGACTTTTACGTCATACCCCTTCGGCGCGTTCAGGCCGGTTCCCACTGCAGTTCCGCCCAAAGCCAACTCGGAAAGATGCGGCAATGTATTTCGGAGCGCTCTTAGACCGTATTCCAACTGTGCAACATAACCCGAAAATTCCTGACCTAAGGTGAGCGGTGTAGCATCCATTAAATGTGTACGGCCAATTTTGACCACTTTCATATATTCTTTCGATTTCTTTTTGAGCGTTTTTATCAATTGTTCAATTCCCGGAATGGTAATTTCGGCAACCGACTTGTACGCTGCTATGTGCATTGCTGTGGGAAAGGTATCGTTGGACGACTGCGATTTGTTCACATCGTCATTCGCGCTCAGTTCTGATTTTCCTTCACCAAGTTTTCCGCCGCTCAACACGTGTGCTCGGTTGGCAACTACTTCGTTTACATTCATATTCGACTGAGTTCCCGAGCCGGTTTGCCAGATAACGAGCGGAAACTGGTCCGCAAGTCCACCTGCCAGAATTTCGTCGCACACTTTGGAAATGAGGTCGCGTTTTTCCGAAGGCAATACGCCAAGATCCGCGTTGGTATAGGCCGCAGCCTTCTTGAGATACGCGAAGGCCAGAATGATTTCAGTCGGCATCGATGCGGGTGCTCCGATTTTAAAGTTGTTCCTTGACCGTTCGGTTTGGGCGCCCCAGTATTTGTCTGCAGGTACCTGAACTTCACCAATTGTATCCTTTTCGATTCGGAATGCCATAAAAAAATGCTTTAGAAATTTGTTTGTCCGGAATAAATTCTAACTTTATCCCACAGATTACGAACAAAAATACGAATATCTATGATGGTAGCATTTGGGTTCACGATGTTTCTCCTCATTGGTCTGATGGCCTTTTGGTCACTCGCTTTTATGCTCGGTTTTATCGTTCCATACTGGCTTACGCTGGGTGCGCTTAAAATGCTGAGACCTAAGCGACTTGTTGACAAAAAATAAGGTCTAAGGCCTCGTTTTTGCTCCCCTTTTCCGTCCTCATTTCCTGTTGAATTTTATCCCTGAATTTTATTGATTTGCATTTTTGGATAGACCAAAGGCGCGATTCTTCTTGCACCACGTTGAATCCTTGTGAAGAAAATCAAATTTGTAAACACCGTTCAAAGCCAAAATGAGGTAAATTTACCAACGTTTGGCTCTTTTTAGCCGTTGATTATTTCACCCCAACCCTATACTATGAAACGACTATTGACCGTGTTCTTGTTGTGTGCCGGATATTTAACGCAAGCGCAAACCAGCTTTACGACCAGGATTGGTCATTTCGAACGTCCGGTTGTTCCTTCCGGATCTCGCGCAGCGGTGGATTCTTGTGGACCTTATTTTAACGACTACATTGCCCTCGGCAAAACGTCGGTCCTGTATTACGAACCGGTGCAAACTGGCGATGCGGGTGATTTTAACCAGTATTCCGGCCGTGCACAGCGCTTTCACGCACCACAGGAAATCGAGGTTAGTGGTGTCCGGTTTTACGGATTCCAGACCAATCCCGCAGTGGACTCTGCAATGGTGTTGGTCTATCTGTGGGACTGGGACGAAACGACCGATTCCATCGGAGGCTTGTTTTTTGAGGATACCGTCTGGGTAACGCATACAAGTTATACTCCAATCCTGCCAGACGTCGAGGTAAATTGCTTTTTTGGAACGTCCATTACCGTAACGGAAGACTATGTTGTTGGCATTGTTACGCTGGATGACGATTCGCTAAAAATTATGACGAGCTCGGCCGCAGCATTCGACGGTGCCGGCGAAGGGGTATCTTTTGCGTACTATGACAATCCTGCCTATCCTTCGTTTACCGGCTGGTATAATTCGCTGACAACGTTTGGAGCATCTTATGACCTGGACTACCTGATCAGTCCCAGAGTAAATTACGACCTACACGATTCCTTTTCCATTTTGGACGACACAATTTGCCCCGAAGTGGTAAGTGCCGGCTGCATCACCTACCCACAAAAAGCAGTTTTTGGAGATGAGCACTACAATTCCGATTACTCGCCATCTACCAGCGAAATTGTTTTTCTTTGGGATGATTTCACCCAGAACACCGGTCTAACGACTGCCTGTCACACGTATGACGCATCCGGAATTTACGACATCACAGTACTGGACTCTCTTTTCCGATACAGCTATGGCAGTTTGAGCTGTGCAGTAAGTCTCACCCAACCGATTTACGTTCTGGACGTGCCAACGGCTGCCGGAGGTTTTGTTGAATCGGGCGGACTGACGGTTGATTTCACGAATACTTCTGCGAACAGCGATTCGGTTTGGTGGGATTTTGGCGATGCGACAGGTACCGACACGGACAATCCAAGCCATACCTATGCCACAGTCGGCGCGTTCACGGTTTGGTTGTACGCTTACAACGAATGCTTCTCCGATACGATTATGTTTACGGTGAACACATCGGACGTCGGGTTGGATGAAGGGAATCTTGTTTTGGCTATCCATCCCAATCCGGCCAGCCACTCCGTTGTTTTGGAAACTGTTTCCGGCGCGTCTCTGAAAATTGTCGATCTGCTGGGACGAACTGTTCTCGAAAAGCAGTCCGTCGATGCGAAAGAATTGATCAATACATCCGGGCTTTCGCAGGGAACTTACCTTGTTCAGATTTCGAATGGCAGCGTTCATTTGTGCGAAAAACTGATTGTCCAGCACTGAGTCACGCCGCGGTTCCGGAGCGAACCTGTATCCAAGCGAGAAACACGTTTTTTGAATCCAAATTGTTAGAACCCATCTAAAAATTATCTATGGTCCTTTTTCTACGCCTTTTGCCTTTATCCTTCGTTGACTTCCTTGCGCAGATTCCCTGCGGATATGCGCTACGAAAGGCGCCTTGGCCAAAGCCAAAATTCTTGAAAAATTCCTCAAATATAATTTTGAGATGGGTTCTGCGAATTTTGTAGGGATGAAGGCCAGTGGTCTTAAGAGTCCGATATTTCTTTTCTATTTGCTCGTTTTTTACGTGCTGCTTCAGTTTTCCTGGTGGATCTATTTAATCTTTACCCTCTATGAGGAGATCTACTCTGAGCCCGGCGCAATCCGTCAAAAAGTTTTTATGCTCGTTGGCGAAGGTTCCGTTTTTATGCTCATCCTGGTAGCCGGAGTCATTTTCATCCGGAGAGCATTCCGCAGAGAAATGGAAGTGAGTTTGCAGCAGCAGAATTTTGTCTTGTCTGTCACGCACGAACTGAAAACGCCGATCGCTTCGCTGAAACTCCTTCTGCAGACGCTTCAGTCCCGAAAACTTGAAGGTGCTCAGCAAGATGAACTGTACGTGCAGTCGCTGACGGAAATTGAACGGTTGGACGGAATGGTTGCGAACATTCTCGTCACGCGCAGCATTGAAGAAAATAATTACCGGATGAACAATTCTGAAGTTCATCTGAACCAAATTGTGTCGGACGTGATCCGTCAACTGAAAATCGGTCTGCTCCGAAATCACGTCATCGAAGAAAATCTCGATCCGGTTGTTTTAAGCTGCGATGCGGACGCAATCCGAACCATAACCGTCAATCTGATCGAAAATGCGGGGAAGTACTCCCCAGCGGGCTCGGTCATTTCGGTCTCACTGAAAGATTCCGGCCCTGACGTGTTGCTCTGTGTAGCCGATCACGGAAAAGGAATTCCGGACCAAAACAAATTGCGCGTATTTGAAAAATTCTACCGGGAAGAAGATGAAATGACCCGAAAAACAAAAGGAACCGGACTTGGGCTTTTCATCGTTCGTTACTTAATGACACTTCAGGGCGGTAGCATTCGTCTCACCGATAACCTTCCTTCGGGATTGAACGTTGAATTAAAATTCAAAAAATGAGCGACGAAAAAAAAGTTGCGCTGATTATTCTCGACGGCTGGGGCAATGGCGATAAGTCGACGTCGGACGCAATTTTTCACGCGGACACGCCCTTTATGGATTATCTCAAGGGCAAATATCCCAACGCCGAGTTGCGAACCGATGGACTATGTGTTGGCCTTCCAGAAGGACAAATGGGGAATTCGGAAGTCGGCCACCTGAACATCGGCGCAGGCCGAATCGTTTACCAGGAGTTGACGCGAATCAACAAGTCGATTGCCGAAGGAGATTTTTTCAAACGTCCGGCCCTGCTGAAAGCATTTGCACAGGCGAAAAACGAAAAACGACCACTTCATTTGGTGGGTTTGGTTTCCGACGGCGGTGTTCACTCATCGACGGAGCATCTCTACGCTCTTTGCGATATGGCTTGTAAAGCCGGATTACCAGAAGTGTTTATTCACGCTTTTACGGATGGCAGGGACTGTAATCCAAAGACAGGCTTAGGCCACATCGAGCGATTGGAAAAACATATCTCAGGAACGCAATGCAAAATCGCGAGTGTCGTCGGACGTTATTTCGCAATGGATCGGGACAAGCGATGGGATCGCGTGAACACGGCGTATCAATTGCTGGTGCGCGGAAAAGGCGATGGGTTTGAGTCTGCTGCCGTGGCGATAAAGGCTTCGTATGATGCAGGTATAACCGACGAATTTGTGAAACCCGCCGTGATTCAAAAAAGCGGAAAACCGATTGCGGTCATTCAGCCGAACGACGTGGTGATCTGTTTTAATTTCCGCACTGACCGCTGCCGGGAAATTACACAAGCACTTACTCAGCGAGAATTTCCGGAATACAAAATGACACCATTGGAATTGCACTATGTCACACTGACCAACTACGACAAATCGTACAAGAATGTGGATGTCGTTTTTGACAATGATAATTTGGACAATACACTCGGCGAGGTGCTTTCGGCGCGTGGAAAAACACAACTCCGCATCGCGGAAACCGAGAAATATCCGCACGTAACTTACTTTTTTTCCGGAGGAAGAGAAAGTGAATTCTCGGGCGAGAAGCGCGTGATGGTTCAATCGCCGAAGGTTGCGACGTACGATTTGCAACCGGAAATGAGCGCGCCGGAACTGGCAAAATCGGCCTGTGTCGAGATGAAAAGCGCTCCGCCGGATTTTATTTGCCTGAATTTCGCCAATACCGATATGGTGGGCCACACGGGAGTTTACAACGCCATTCTCGAAGCGGCTAACGCAGTGGATACTTGTCTTAAAAAAATTGTTGAAGCTGGTTTGGAGTGCGGTTACAGTTTTGTCATCATCGCCGATCACGGCAATTCCGACTATGCCATCAATCCCGACGGTACGCCGAATACAGCGCACAGCACGAATCCGGTTCCGGTAGTCGTCATTGACAACAACGTTCAAAAAGTAAAAAACGGCACCCTTCGCGATGTTGCACCGACCATTCTGCACCTGATGGGAATTCCCAAACCGGCAGAGATGACGGGTGACTCACTCAGTGAAGGGAACTAAGCCATCGCAATCGATCAGAATAGCCCGATATGCCGAAAAAAAAACTCATCCGTTTTGCCGACAACAAAACAATGGCCTGCATTTTTGAACCCGTGCAGGAAAGTGTTTTAGCCGAGAATTTCAAACTGTCTGGAAAATGGAATTCGGATTATTTTCAAAATCAAAATCCCATTGTCATTGAATTGGGATGCGGCAAAGGCGAGTACACCATCGCGCTGGCGCAAAAATATCCGGAGAAAAATTTTATCGGCGTCGATGTAAAAGGTGCGCGACTTTGGTATGGCGCAAAAGCGGCCACAAAGCTGAATCTGAAAAACGTTGCGTTCCTGCGAAGTAAAATCGAACTCACGCCGAATTTTTTTTCAGAGAACGAGGTCGACGAAATCTGGCTGACCTTTTCGGACCCGCAACCGCAGAAGCCGCGAAAGAGATTAAGCTCTCCCGTCTTCATCTCCCGGTATGCAAAGTTCCTGAAAGCCGGTGGAACAATTCACCTGAAAACTGACAACAGTATGCTTTTTGAGTGGACCCTCGCTGAGATTGTCAAGAATCACTATACACTCAAAGGCTCTGCCTGGGATATCGACGAGTACAACGAAACGGACGACGAAACAAAAGACATTCTGAAGGTCCGAACCCATTATGAGACGATGTTCCGTTTGAAAGGATTTGACATTAAATACCTGAAATTCAGTATTTGAGAACGGATTGAGTCCTAACGCGTGAATAAAACGTGACGATGACTTGTTTCCACACCTCACATTTTCGCTAATTTCGGGCAACTGTTACGGTTTAGGTCCGTTTCTAGGAAAGATATGAAGCGATTGAGTAGTTTTTACAGTGAAGGCGAATTGTCATCCATTCGGGTTTCGAGTGTCGATGAGACCGTAGATGAAGTGAAGAATTTATTCTTCTCGGAACAATTGATCGAAGAGCAGATCACACTGGAGATTTGTGGCAAGAACAAAGGAAGAGTGAGTCAGGTGGATGAACTTCGTTTGGATTTTGACCGCATTTATTCGCACAAGCAAATCCGGAAAAAATGTTCGATGGGCCGGTATCGTTTTGTCGATTCCTCGAATGCTAAATTTGATTTTTCCATCACGACAATTCTTGGAATCAAAGACGAACAGCGCTATCTGAATGCAGCCTTTCGCGACTACTTTATTCTCGTTCCGGGCAAACTGATATTCCGCAAAACCGCCGAGCCGATGTTGTTCGCCAGTTTAAAGCAGAACAACTTTTACCTTCTCAACGCCCCTGCCTCTACCGTGGTAAGGCGTAGTTTTTTCAAACGAATTTTCTCGTGGTTCAGGAGAGGGACTTCTTCCGCGACGTCTTCGATGTAGTCCGGCTTATTCCGAAAGGCCGTGTCACCTCCTACGGTGCCATTGCCAAATACCTTGGTTCTTCGCGCAGCAGTCGATTGGTTGGATGGGCAATGAATGCTTCGCACAAAGTGAAACCACGCATTCCCGCGCACCGCGTTGTCAATCGAAATGGACTGTTGTCTGGCAAGATGCATTTTGAAACGCCGCAGACAATGCAGAAGAGGTTGGAGGCAGAGGGAATTGTGGTGAAGAAGGATCAGGTGGTGAATTTCAGGAAGTGTTTTTGGGACCCCGAATTGGAGCTGTGAGGGCTTTCCATCTTGTGCGTGTTAGGACGAATACCTTCTGGGATATTGGCGTTACGTAAAACAGGAGATCAAAATAAAAAAGCCATCCTGACGATACTGTCAGGATGGCTTTTCTCAATGTATGAATGTTTCTTTAGTGCTTGACCACTCTGTAAACGCCTGTGGCGAAATCGCCCGAAACGTGAACAAAGTAAACGCCTGAAGACAGCGATGAGATGTCGATCTTCTGACCGCTCGATTTACTTCCGCTCACCATTACCTGGCCTGCGAGGTTCACCATCGAGAAATTATAGATTCCTTTTCCAGTGATCACCATCTCGGAGCTGGCAGGATTCGGATAGATTTCCCACGAAATAAGTTCCTGGTCGCCAATTCCGGCGCCGTTGATTGCCTGGCAAGCCGATGTATCGCTACAGCCGCTGATGGTTACAATTACAGCGTAGTCTCCATCCTGAGTCGGTGTGAAGTCCTGGTTGGTTTCGCCCGCAATATCAGAATTATCGAAACAGTCAATCCATTGGTACGTCGCACCGGCCTGATCGGAACTCAAGGTTCCTGCCGTCACTGTAACGCCTTCGTCAACGATTGTGTAGTTCACATCTACCACATCGGTGTCTTCGCAACCTGTTGCGGTGATTGTTCCCGTTACAGTATAGGTGGTTGTTCCGCCAGTTGGAGTAAAGCCTACTCCGTCGGTCACGCCACCATCCCAGGCGTACGTGTCTGCAGTACCTGAGCCGGTAAGTGTCACCAGATCGCCTTCGCAGGCGTCTACATCTGTTCCGCCATCAACGGTTGGGAGAACATTGACGGTAATGTCTACCGAGAACACACATTCCGAAGGATCGTCACTTGTTGCGGTATAGGTTGTGGTACCTGTTGGGGGTGCAAATGCAACGCCGTCAGTTACTCCCATATCCCAGGTCACTGTGCCACCCGTTGTTGAACTGGCCGAAAGGGGACCATATCTCCTTCGCAGACATCAGTCGCCGAAACGCTTGTCGTCAAACCTGTGCACAATTCGGTAATCACGATCATTCCGTTCCCCTCGTTGTATCCTTGCGTATGAGTAACTCCGGTCGCAAGAACAGCATCCGTATAGCTGCTTCCACCGCCACCACCTGCCCAGGCACCGCCGCCACCACCGTAGTATCCGCCGCCGCCGCCGCCACTTGCTCCATCAACACCTCCAGCACCGCCAATTCCTAAAGCTCCGGCCATCCCAGAAGCATATCCGCCATAGGTACCACCTGCACCACCTGCCGAAGGAGTTCCAGGGAGACCGCTTTGGCTAACTACACCGCCACACGTCCAATTTCCGGGCACAGCGGTAAGTCCACCTCCGTGACCATCACCACCGCCACCACAGTCAAAAGAAGATCCACCACCACCTCCTGCTACGACAATTCTGTCCGTCAGGGCCGTTCCGCCAACGCGGATGTCTGATGCGCCACCACCACCACCGCCGGCATATGCGCCAAAAGCAGTTCCACCGACACCTCCGCCATTAAATCCTCCAGCCGCATATATTGGTCCCGTAGGGCTTTCGCCCTGACCGCCGACATAAATATTCAAAGTAGAACCCGGTGTAACGGTCAACGTCGCTTCTACTCTTCCACCGTCACCCGAGCCTGTTAGCACTGGTCCTGAGGAATACGTGTAACCACCGCTGGCCGCAATGACATCAATTTGCACGGAAGTTACACCGGGAGGAACGACATAGGTCTGCATCGCTCCCGTGTAATTGAATGTTGTTTGACTTTCTGCCGGAAAACAAAATGCTGCTGCCAGCACTCCAAGTCCAACACTTCTGAGGTAATTGTTTTTCATACGGATCCTTTTATTTATTTTGTGCAAAGATACGTTTTGCAGATGTACCACCCAAATTACGATCGTGGATTTGGCACCTATCGCGCGGATTCATTTGTTTTTTAGGGCAAAACGCCGGGGCGGTGCAGACATTTATTGACGATCTGTCAAAATTTAACTTTCTTTTTACCCGACCTTGGAAAAACTTGGAATAAATTTTGTACATTTCAAGGACCGCACCTGACAAAACGCATCCAAACTCATCACTATGAAAGCAATTTTCGCGTCTCTTTTATTCGGACTAAGCACCTTCACGGTCGTTGGTCAATACAATTCAGAGAACCTGACAATTCCTCCAAAAACGATCGACAGTTACACATTTGAAGGACTGAGGATTTTCCCGATTTTTGCAAGCCCCATATTCATAGAAATATTCAAGGACCTGGGAAAATACATCTCTCTTTCAAGGGCGCTTGAGGAAAAGAAGGTGATCATTTCGGAAGCGGTGCCATCCAATGATGGTGGTTCCGGAAGGTCTCAACAGGGGGGTGAATCGGTGAACACACTGTATATTGAAAACGTGTCGGACGACACGGTGCTCGTTTTTGCCGGAGAAGTAGTGAAAGGCGGCAAGCAGGACCGTATGTTGGCTCAGAATATGCTCCTCCCACCCAAAAGCGGACAAGTGGATGTATCGGTTTTTTGTGTGGAGCAGAATCGATGGCACTACAAGGACGGGGATAAGGGCAGCTCGGAGTTCACCACCAACAAGAATTCCGGAAGCAACAGTATGCGCAAAGCAGCCATCGTAGACAAGAATCAAAGCGAGGTTTGGAAAGAGGTGGATAATGTAACGGAAAAAAACGATGTACAAACCGGAAGCTCCACGTTTACCGCCCTGAAAGATTCGAAAGAGTACCAGGAAAAACTAACCGCCTACCTGAACTATTTTGAAAATTCCATTCCGGACACCCTTAGTTTGGTCGGGTTCGTCGCCTGTACCGGCGACACGGTGATCGGCTGCGATATGTTTGCCACACACGATATGCTTAAGAACCAAATGGATCAATTGCTTCAGGCGTATATTACGGAGGCTATTACCAACGGCAAGCAACCAACGGTCGGTAGGGAAAAGGTGCAAGCGTATCTCGATGCATTCCTTTCGGACGAGAGCACTCAGGCTGCCGAAGTGAACAAGAACGGAACCATCTTTGAATTCAACGGCCGGAAGCTGGTTATGGCCAAGTTTTAGTTTCGCCGCCACGCGAACAAAGTACTTCACAATCTCAAACCCATCATTCCCTGACACATTTCGGGTGCATCCCGAATATTGTCTAAGCAAGAAGGCCAACGAAGGATAAGGCCAAAACCTGCCTGCCGGCAAGGCAGGGACGAAGTAACGGGCGCGATGTTCATTTTGAGATGGGTTCTACTTAAATTCCTGCAAAAAAATAATTTAGTCGAAGACCCGCACAACGCCAAGCCGGCTAACTTTATGCGTCACTTTGGGAGCATCTAAAAAAAATCAAACGCCAGCGGTCTGGTAAAAGGCCAGTAACAGAGCATCCTCCTATGCTAACGCTTCGGGGGATAAAAAAGACAACACAAAAAAACAGAAACTATGAGAAAAATAATTTCATTTATGCACGTATCGCTGGACGGTTTTGTAGCAGGACCCAAGGGAGAAATGGACTGGATAAAAGTGGATGAAGAAATTTTTGACTATGTCGGTAAGCGGATAAGCGAAGGCGACACTGCATTATATGGACGTGTAACGTATGAGATGATGGAAAATTACTGGCCTACCGCAGCAGACAAGCCGACAGCGACAAAGCACGACATCGAACATTCAAAGTGGTATAGCAAAGTTCATAAAGTTGTTTTATCAGAAACAATGAAGGAAGCAGGTTTGACGAACACAAAAATTATTCGCGATAGGATTTCTGTCAGAATAAATGAAATAAAACAACAGGCCGGTAAAGACATCTTGCTTTTTGGCAGTCCGACAGCAACACATTCACTCATTCAAGAGAACTTGATTGACGGCTACTGGTTATTCGTTAATCCCATTATTCTTGGACACGGTATCCCATTGTTTGTAGACATCAAGGACAAAATAAAACTAAAAGTAGTGAGCACCCGGCAATTTACGTGTGGGGTAACGGAACTGAATTACACGGTGGACAGATCATACCCACAATGATGCTCAGAATTTTCTTAATTTGGCCTACCCTTAGCGCGTAAAGGAGTGCCCGAATATGGAGGTTAGGGCAAACTCACGAATCACTGCAACATCTTGAGCGAGAAAAGAAAAATAGTTCTCTTTTTTATAGGATGGGTGTTGATCAATTGCATTCAATCCATTTTCCTGGATATATCGCCGGATGAAGCCTATTACTATGTTTATTCCAAAGAACTAAGCTGGGGATATTTTGATCATCCACCACTCGTCGCCTTTTTTATCAAGATCGGTTATTATCTATTCAATAATGAATTGGGAGTAAGACTTCCATTCATCCTTCTCAGCGGCATTTCACTCATTTTGTTGTATTCCATAGCTGAACTCAAGAAGGTCAATCTTTTTATGATGCTTTCTACGTCCGTTGTAGCCATTCAGGTTTTTGGATTCCAGGCGCTGCCAGACGTCCCCCTGATTTTCTTTTCGCTTACATACCTCCTGGTACTCAAAAAATATTTAGTGGCAGATACCCTCAAACTATCCTTGTTGCTCTCATTGAACATTGCGTTGTTGGTGCTGTCAAAGTACCACGGTATACTTCTCATCGTATTTACACTTGCTGCTTTACCTCATTTGATGAAACGAAAGAGCTTTTGGATTATCCTTTGCTCCACGTTGATTCTGTTAGCTCCTCATATCTATTGGCAGTACACAAACGACTTCGCAACCATTCGTTTTAATTTTATTGAAAGAAATTGGTCGGCGGAATCCTATACCATTTCCAATACGCTGGTCTACCTTCTGATTCAGCCACTCATCATTGGACCATTCATCGGATTTTTGCTTATTTGGAGCGCTTTGAAGTACAAAAGTCTCAATGAATTTGACCGTGTATTAAAAACGATTCTCTGGGGTGTTTACCTCTTCTTTTTCGCGATGACATTCAAAGCGGGAGAGGTGCATCCACACTGGACAATCATTGCAATCGTTCCACTCCTTATACTTTCGGGCAAATATTTGGAACAAAATTATCACCGATTCAAAAAAACGATAAACTACTTGTTTATAACGAGTATACTGTTCTTCATTGCAGGTAGATTCTTCCTTGTGTACGATTTCGTACCGCAATCCTTTATTGCACACGAGAGAATCCACGGAATCAGAGACTGGGCCAGGGAAATCCAAACGGAAACAGATAACTATCCACTCGTTTTTATGAATTCCTACGAAGAGGCTTCACGGTATACCTTCTATACGAATGTACCAGCCATCAGTATCGGAAATGTAATGTCCCGAAAAACGCAATTTGATCTGATGAATCCGGATACCTGCTTTTTTGGAAACAGCGTTTGCGTGCTACCAAATTGGGATGAGCGCGGTTTTAATAGTTTTACTACTTCATCCGGAAAAAAATACCGCTATACTTTTCTGGACCACTTCGTCTATTACACGAAAATTAAAATCGAACCGAACAAAAATAATTTTACCGTTCGTGATGCATCGGAGATTCAAATTCCAATTCGTTTAGTTAATGAGCACTACAGCGATAGCGACCTTTGCATAAATCCCGGTTTAATTCCGACAATTAGTTATCATATTTTCAAAAACGGGGAAATGGTCCTTGAAGAACGAACACCTATAAAGGTAATTGATGTTCAGAATACAGAAGAATATTTCAATTTTCACATTAACTTGCCCGAACAAGAGGGCGAATACGTTTTGAAGTTGGGTATCGCTTGTGGCTGGATGCCCTCAACGAATAACAGCACAATTATTACGCTCGACATAAAATAAAAAAAGTATCGGGTTCAGTCCACATTTAGTTAATGAAAAAACAAAATAAATTATGACCGAAGGACAAAAATCAATACCAATGTGGATACTGATCGTATCCGGACTTATTGCATTAATGGAACTGATGGTAAGTTTCTCAATATGCCTTTCACCGGGATCGGTTGTGGAAACCGTTGACCTCAACGCAAAAGGCGTTGATTACTTACTCTATATATGGGCTGCACGTCAGTTTGCCCTTGGCTTTATTTTTGGCTTTGCGACCTTGAAAAAATCAATTCCAATGCTGACCATCGCTTATATTTTCTTTTTGGTAATGATGGTTGGCGACCTGGTTATTGGAATTTTACAAAAAGAAAATGCACTGATCATTGCTGCTTTGGTGATGTGTGTTATTTGTTCCGCGTTGATCTTTGCACTGAATAGGAGAAGTAATATTTGAGCAGGGCACCCACATTTCCATCGAAGCAATCCGATTTTGCAACTCGTTAGCAAAGCGGTGAACTTCTGCTGAATGATTCGCTCAATCGCAGGTGGGGAGAAGTCTTCTAAACTCCCCTCACCACCCCGCCAGGCACAAAATCCTTAAGGTAATCCGGTTCAAACAGCACCAAATCGGCAAATGATTTATTTTGGAATTTCGTCCAGGCCAACGCGACCATCCCCTGCGACGACACCTTCACATCGAGATCAAACTGGGCATTTTCAGAACGCGCGATGGCTTTCATCTTAATCGCGCCGGCACCACAGAAAAGTACAGGGCCTTTTTCCAGATAGTCCTCAAAAGCGTATTCGTCGAGCACCACTGGACGTGGAGCCAGAACTTCATTTCCTGCGATGTCATACAGTCCGGCGTACACTTCATTCCTTCGGGCATCGAACATCGGACAGATCAAACCGCCTTTCGCTGAAGCCAGAACAGCCAGTGCATTCAAGGAATTTATAGCGATCAGGGGAATGCCGGAACCATAACACAATCCTTTCGCAGTGGAAGCGCCAATGCGAAGCCCGGTATACGAGCCCGGGCCTGAGCTTACAGCGAGCGCGTTGAGATCTGAAGGTTTTACCCTTGCTTCGGCCAGCACTTCGCGGATGAAGGGAAAAATTTTTTCGGAATGGGAATACTGTTCGTCGTTCGTCTCGCGAAGACTGAGCACATTCCCTTTTTCGGCGACACATACCGAACAGATTTTTGTGGCCGATTCGAGGTGTAAAATCAGCGCCATCCTATTCGATGATCTCGATTTCCACCCGGCGGTTTGCTTCTTCCTCGGCAATTTTGGTCGGGTTGGGATATTTTGGCATAGTGTTGCCCAGACCAATTGTCTCCATACGCTCGGCGGCAATGCCGTTGTCCTTGAGGTACTTTTTCACCGCCTTTGCGCGGATCTCCGACAAGTTCTGCACTCTGCCCGTATTAGGATCGCCTGGCGCATTGACGTGTCCCTGAATGAGGACGCGTATGGCATCGTTGAGCGCAAGGAAATCGAGCAATCTTTTCAATGCCGGCATCGAGGCCTGTAGGAAAACGTCCGAATCTTCTTCGAACTTGATTTCTTCGAGCGCCAGTTTTTTTCCGGGCGCCAGCTTTTGCAGTTCAATGAGAATGTCGACGTCCTTGTCGTGCAAATCGTCGGTTGAAACGGACATTGAAAACAGAAAATACCCTTGGGTGTTTGACTCAAAATGAAGCTCCTGATCCAGATTTGCGTCGAACAAAAAGTCCGTGCCCATAAACAGATACTCGTCCTTTTGAAGTCCTTTGACAATCATATTCGCTTCCACCGGTTCCTGTGTTTCGGCATCGCGAATTCTTACCCGAACAACGCGCCCATCCTCCTTAACTGCCCTGAAATCCTGAATGACGCTATGTGTTTTTTCTACGGTTCCGGTCCGCGTATAATTCACCCTGACTTTTCCCTGATAGGTCGAATTCGTATGGATCATCAGGTAAAATACGTCGTCAAATTTTGTCTGTATGGACGGTTTGTAGTTCCCACCGTCGGGATTGGAGGAAATACCTTTTGAATGGTAGGAGTGCAATTCCTTCTGCAAAGGTTCCACCTGATTCGCTTCAAGACGCTCGCAAAAAGAATTGTCACCCTTGAAGAGCAGGTAGGCAAAATCGACGTTGTTCTCGGTGTAAATGTCAAACCCAAACGTTCCTTCGAGACGAGGTTCAAGTCGCAGCCACACGGAATTTACTTCGTGAAAATCGGGAAACATCAGATCAAAATCATCCAGCACACCATAATTTCCTGGAAACTGAACGCGGGAATCGTTGTCGTAGTCGAGTACCTCGATGGCACCAAAACAATCGGCGATGGACGAAGAATAATGCAGTTTAAAACCCTGCGCCAATGAGAACTGGCTGAGGTAGATAACGCTTCCAAAAATTAGCTTCCGTAGCAGCATTTGAATTGACTAAAGATACGCTAATTTTGGTATCCAAAGATCGTGCCTTACAGGTAATTGACTAACCGAAAGCAATGGAGACCCTTTACGACAAACTTGGAGAAAAACGCCTCAAACAGTTGGTTGATACCTTCTATGACTTGGTCTTTCAAAATCCAGTCATCGGTGCGCTCTTTGCCAAATCGGACCAAAATGTGGTAAAGCACAAACAATTTTGTTTTCTGACACAGTTTTTAGGCGGACCGCCGATCTACAACCAGGAATTCGGACATCCACAGCTCCGGGCGAAGCATTTACCTCATCAAATCGACGAGGCAGCCAAAAATGAATGGCTGAGACTGATGAAGATTTCGATCGATACATTGGATATCGACGATCATCTTAAAAAAGTAGTCTACGATTGTTTTCCGATGCTTGCGGAGCGGATGAAGAACACAGCGTAGCACTTTTACATCCGGAACCCGAGCACGCAGATGTCATCGATCTGCTCGTACTCTCCCATCCAGGACGAAAGTTCCTTCTCAAAGGCTTTGCCTTGTTCGGCCATCGACTTTCCGGATAGCGTCGAAATGAATGTCAGCAAACGGCTTGCCTTGTATTTTTTTCCCATCGGCCCACCAAACTGGTCGGTAAATCCATCCGTGAACGAATAAACCGTGTCTCCCGGAGCGAATGAAATGCGTTGGGAAGTAAATTTTGTCCGCCGATCGACAAAACCCACTGCCTGACGGCTGGGTTGGAAGCGTTCGACTTTGGCACTTCCAGAACGCGCGACGAAAATAGGATTGTTGGCTCCGCAAAAAACGAGTTCCTTCTTCTTGCGGTCAAAAGCACAAAGCGAAATGTCCATCCCGTCCCGAACCTTTTCTCCACTTTTTTCGAACGTTTCAATAATGAGATCAGCGGCCTTGTCGAGAATTTCGGCCGGATCGCGCAAGTGGTATTCGTCGACGCAGCGGTTTAGCGCAGTGGAACAGATCACCGACACGAGGGCTCCCGGAACGCCGTGACCGGTACAATCCGCGGCGGCGAAAAAACACAGTCCGTCTGCCTCGTGTAGCCAGTAAAAATCACCGGCGACAATGGCTTTGGGTTTGTAGAGGACAAAATACTTCTGCAAAATCCGCTGAATGGTATTATCAGCTGGCAAAATAGCCTTTTGAATACGCTTGGCGTAGTGAATGCTGTCAGTGATTTCCTGGTTCACGACCTGAAGTAAACGTTTCTGCTCTTCAGCGATGTCCCGCTGATGTTCCGCTTCTCCTTTCTGAATCCGGATTTCCTCTGCCGCTTTCTTCTTGTTTTTGTAACTGCGCCAAGCAACAATCAGCAGTGCCAGGGCAATCAGAAAACCCACTGTCAGCCCGATTTCCACAACCAGCGAAATGGAATCCCTGTGCTCCTGAATTTCTTTCTCCTTTTCGGACTGCAGGCGGGCAGCTCGGTCCTGTTCAGCAACCAACGTGCTGTCGTGCTCCAGTTTTTGCTGATATAGATTCTGGTGGCTAAGCCGGATCATTTCTTCCCTTTTATCCCATCCATAGAGGTTGTCGCGCATTTCGAAATAATTCCTGCAACATTCATACGCCTTCTGGTACTTTCCGGTTTGCGCGTAACACTCCATTAGTTGTTCCAGCGAGTTCATCTCCAGTTTTGGATTCGAGAAATCAATAGCCCATTGAAGCGTTTCATTGAGAATTTTTTCGGCCAGTGTGAATCGCTTTAAGCCGACGAGTGCTTTGCCGATGTTCACTTTACTTTCTATAATCGCCGAAGGTGTCATACCGGTTGTGGTGTCACGGAAAGCCAATCCAATCTGAAAATACCTCAATGAAGAATCGTATTCTTCGATTTCGTAGTAGAGCGTTCCGATATTATTGTAAGATTGACCCATACCCCGACCATCTCCCTTTTCTGTGCGGATGGCGAGGCATTTCTGGTGATAAAACCAGGCGGAATCAAATTCGTGATCGTCGGTGAACACGATGGCCAGATTGTTATACAAATAATCATATTTGAGTTGGATTTCCGGCTCCAGCGCAGGGATGAGCTCAATCGCATTCCGGTACGATTCGATCGCGTTGGTCCATTCGCTGTAGGCAGAGTAAAGAATTCCGAGGGCATTCCAACAGTGTATTGCATCTACCGGCAGCAAACTGGCGGCGTAGTTCAGCGCTTTGTTGTAGTGATCCACCGCGGCAGGGGCGTTTTCTGACGTAAAATAAATATAGCCTATTGTTTTGTGGCTATGGGCGATGAGAGAATCCTTGTGCAGGGCCCGCGAAATCCGGAGAGCGGCCTCGGCGTGTTCAAGTCCGGCCGTGACCTGACCTTGTTGCTGGCAGGCAATCGCCGTTTTCAGTTGTAACCACACCAATGAGTCCGGATGATGTTCCTTCTTGATTTCTCTGAGGAGCGAATCAATATTTTGCTGCCCAGTGGCCGATCCGCAGAGGTGGAATGCAAGAATACAAATGCCAAAGCGGATCAGGGAATACATTGGTCAAATGTAGAAAAAACGAAGGTGACTACCGGGATTTTCTTGGATACACTCTAAATAAATTTTGGCCTAGATGGGAGATATTTTTCCCGCAGATCGCGCGGATTTTTTTTCGCAGATGCCGCAGATTCGAATTGAATAAATTGATGAGGTAATGACTGAATTCTTGACGTGAGTGATGCGCCAAAGCCATTAAGCCAAGTAAGGATCAGCGTCGATCATCGGTCCGCCGGACAGACAGTTGAATCAGCGGAATCAGCGGAAATTATTTTTTTCAAGTCCCTCGCAGGCCTCAAAAATTCGAGTAAAAAAAATCTCCCGCAGATTTGGCGGATTAACGCTGAAAACACATTCCTTTTTCGATTATTCGGTTACATCCAGAAAAACTTCTGCGGTAATCCGCCAAATCTGCGGGAAATTATTTTTTTTCAAGTCCTCGCACTACCGCGAGAACGAGATCCACCTCGTACCCTTTGGAAAAGAGGAATCGCTGCAAACGCACCTTTCGCTTGGCGATATTTGAATCCTTGATCATTTTCCATTTCTTTTCCGCGAGTTCTTTCAAGGTTCTTAGGTAATCGTCCTGATCGATACTTTCCAAAGCTGACGCAATAAGCGATTCAGAGATTTTTTTTGATTTAAGTTTGAGTTGGGTTTTCCGGAGACCCCATTTTTTGATTCTTGTTTTACCACTGACAAACGCTTCGGCAAATCGCCGGTCGTCGACGAATCTCTGCGTTTTCAGATGTTCAAGTAGTTTGGCGGTGGTAACGCGATCGATTCCCCAGGAACTCAGTTTGTCGAGGACGTCTTTGGAACAACGCTCCTGATAGGCACACCAGGATTCGATTTTCACCTGGACATCAGAAAAGGAGTTTGGATTCGACTGTGAAGCCTTAGATTTCGATGGTTTCGGCATTTTTTCCAACTACGAACTTGTACTGGAGCAGATGATTTGTATTGTCGCCCTCGACCTTGACCCATTGTTTGTACTTGCGGAACCATTTCCATCTGCGTGAAAATAGCCCTTGCGTGAAATAGGACTGCAGATAAGGATGTACGGTCAAGGTGATGTTCTTCAAGTGCCGGTCTTCAATCAGCACGCTGAGTTTATTCTCAATCTCTTCGGCATATACGATAGAAGCCTGAATTTTTCCAGTTCCCTGGCAGGTGGGGCAGAGCTCGGCGGTCTCAATTTTTGTCGCAGGCCTGACGCGTTGCCTGGTGATTTCGACGACTCCAAATTTTGATGGCGGGATGATGCTATGTTTCGCGCGGTCGTCTTTGAGATTTGCTTTTAGGGCTTCAAACAACTTCTTGTTGTTCTCCCTTTTGTGCATATCGATAAAGTCGATGCAGATGATGCCACCCATATCGCGTAATCGGAGCAAACGGCCTATTTCGGCAGCAGCTTCGAGATTCACGGCAACAGCGTTTTCTTCCTGACTGTCTGTTTTTTTGTTCCGGTTGCCACTGTTGACATCGATGACGTGCATCGCCTCGGTTTGTTCGATGATCAGGTAACCACCACTTGGCATTGGCACCTTTTTGCCGAAGAGTATTTTTAACTGTTTGTTGATACCAAAGGTCTCGAAAATGTCGCCCTTTGTCTTGCTGAATCCTTTAAGAATAACGGTTTTGGCTGGTGCAATGGTCTGCACATATTCTCGCATTTCATTGAGTAAATCCGGGTCGTTGACGTGGATTGCCTTAAAATCGTCATTCAATGTATCCCGAAGCAGTGAGGAAGCGCGGTTTATTTCACCCAGAACGCGCTTTGGCGACCTTGCCCCCTTGAGATTCCGGTGAAGTGTGTTCCACTTCTCCAAAAGATCCTTCATATCTGCATCGATTTCCGCGATTTTCTTGTTTTGCGCAACCGTACGGATAATGACGCCAAAATTCTTGGGAAGCAAACTCTTGATGATGTCGCGGAGCCGGTTTCGTTCTTCCCGCTCCTTGATCTTTTGGGAAACCGATATTTTGACAGAAAAAGGAACCAATACAATAAATCGCCCGGCGAGTGTAATTTCTGAGGTCAGTCGCGGGCCCTTTTGAGAAATGGGCTCTTTGGCAACCTGAACCAGAATTTCCTTACTCGTGGTGATAATTTCCGTAATCTTTCCGTTTTTGTCGATATCCCGCTCCGATTTGAAATATTGCAAATCGGGCACGGTTTGTTTCCCCGCAAGGGTATCGTGCGTGAATTTGTTCATTGAACGGAACTGCGGACCGAGATCGAGGTAATGCAGGAACGCATCTTTCTCGTAACCCACGTTGACAAACGAAGCGTTCAGGTTCGGAACGACCTTTCTCACCCTACCGAGGTATACATCCCCGACGGTAAAATCCGTATCTCCTGCTTTTTCCTCCGCCAGCTCGACCAGTTTGCCTTCATTCAGAAGGGCAATCCAGATGCTGCCATTGGGTTTTGAGTTGACTACAAGCTCTAAACTCACACTAATATTAATAAAGTTCGCGACTGACGGCCCAATGCTTGGCCAACGAATAAGCGGTAAAAGTCAGGCCAGACAGGCCTCTGATCGTAAATCAACTAAATACAAAGAAGGGGTAGGCCTTTTAAAGGGTCTTATTTCTTCTTGTGTCTGTTTTTGCGGAGACGTTTCTTGCGTTTGTGAGTCGCCATCTTGTGCCGTTTCCTTTTCTTACCACTTGGCATATACTATTTAAAGTTTTCGTTGGTCAGTCTAATTTCATTTATGTAAAAAACTTCCTGATAATCAGGAAGTTGTCCATTGCTTCACTGTTTTAACAGCGAGCAAAGGTAAAAAAACTACAGACTTAAACAAAGATTACCGAACCGGTACCTTGGTTTTTACCTCTTCGACAAACGTCTTGGCCGGTTTAAAGGCCGGGATGTTGTGAGCCGGGATGATAATTGCCTTGTTCTTTGAAATGTTTCTTCCGGTTTTTTCGGCGCGCTTCTTAACGATGAACGATCCGAATCCCCTCAAATAAACGTTTTTTCCACTCGCAAGGGCACCTTTGAGTGAAGTCATAAAGGCCTCTACGGTCGCTTGCACAGCCACCTTTTCGATTCCGGTTTTGTTGGAAATATCCGCAACAATATCTGCTTTGGTCATAACGTAACTAATTTTGATAAAATTTGTAAACCGTCGCAAAAATAAACCTAAATCTGAATGCGATGGCAAGATTTAGATGGAACGCTCATTTTTTTATACAAATGCCTGATTTTTCGTTATTAATACGTAAATGGTACCGATTAAATTGTCGCGATATGCCTTGGCGAGCGACAAAAAATCCATATTATATCTGGATTTCGGAGATTATTCTTCAACAAACGCGCGTGGAACAAGGCACGGCGTACTATTTCAGATTTCTCCGTCTTTTTCCAAAAATTGAGGATTTGGCCTTTTCCAGTGAACAAAACGTATTAAATGCCTGGCAAGGCTTGGGCTATTACAGCAGAGCAAGGAATCTTCACGCGACGGCAAGGGCCATTGTGATGGAAAAAGGTGGAAAATTCCCTTCGACTTACAACGAGCTGATCCGCCTGAAAGGTGTGGGTCCGTATACTGCTGCGGCAATTTCCTCCATCGCATTTGGTGAACCTCAGCCGGCCATTGACGGCAATGTGATCCGAGTGCTGTCGCGACTCTTTGAGATTGACAAAAATGCGCAGAGCGCGGCCGGAAAAAGGGAACTGAACGCTGCGGCTTTAGCCCTGATGGACACTACTGATCCTGGAATTCACAACCAGGCGATGATGGAGCTCGGCTCATTGGTATGTACACCAAGGAATCCTCAATGCAGTGTTTGTCCGGTGTCACTGAAATGCGGCTCATTTCACAAGGGAACGCAGATGGACTTTCCACCAGCCAAAAAGAAAACCACAGTCAGAGAGCGTTTTTTCCAGTACTTCATCCGCACGGACGGAGAGTACATTGTGGTCCGCCATCGCAAAGCGGGCGATATTTGGGAAGGGCTGTACGACTTTCCGATGAAAGAAACGACCAAAGAGGCCGATGCTGGCAAAGCCAAACTGGACCTCCGACTGACGCACCTCTTAAGCCATCAGAAACTCAAGGTGAGCTTCTGGATTGATTTTGGTAAAAAACACCGGCTCGCCCAGGGAGAAAAGAAGATTCTACTCAGCCAAATCGATCAATATCCAATGCCCCAGCTGTTGATAATATATCTTCGCCAATCTCGCTATTTCAGCGGTAAATCACTACCTTTGGGTGACCAGAAGTCAACGGATGTCATCGAGCGTAAACAAGGTACTACTCATCGGAAATCTCGGGCGCGATCCTGAGGTGAGATATCTCCACACCGGAGTTGCTGTGGCAACTTTCCCATTGGCGACTTCCGAAACCTTTACCGACAAAAAAAACAACGAAAAACGGGAAGTCACCGAATGGCACAACGTCGTGCTTTGGAATGGTCTCGCCGAAATCGCCGAAAAATACCTTCAGAAAGGAATGAAAGTATTTATCGAAGGCAAGATAAAATCCCGAAACTGGAAAGACGACAAGGGCAACCTGCGGTATGCAATTGAAATTATCGCGTCCGAAATGACTATGCTCGGCGGCCACGGCAAGGAAAAAGCGGATTCGCCCGTTTATCCGGCAACGCTGGAAGAACAGACACTGCCACAACTCGGGGCAGAACTGATGTCATCTCCCGAAGACGTGGTTCCTTTTTAGAACAACCTCCAAAAATTGAAAGAACCTTTTCATCCAATACTTCTCGCCATCGACTGGAACACTGTTATGATGCCAGTTATCGTCTGTTTTTTCGCGATTGCCTGCCTACTTTTCGTTTCTGCATTGATGTCCGGATCCGAAGCCGCGTTCTTCTCGCTGTCTCCTTCAGATCGGGAGAATCTTTCCCAGCGGCAAAGCAAAGCGGCACAAACCGTGCTCAAGCTACTCGACAAACCCAAGGAACTCCTGGCCGTAATCCTTATCGTAAATAATTTCGTCAACATTGGCGTCGTTCTCATCGCGTCGTATTTATCGCTGATGTTATTTCCACCAGAACCGTCCAATGCGCTGTTGAAATTCATTGTCGACGTGGTGGTGATCACTTTTCTGATTTTGCTATTCGGCGAGGTTATTCCCAAGATTTACTCAGCCCGAAACGGGCTGCGCGTTTCGTTGATGATGTCTATTCCGCTTTGGATTCTCAATAAAACTTTTCCCTTCAATTTTTTGCGGATGGCCCTTGTAAAAGGCTCATCCGGATTGAGCAAAGGCCTGAGCAAAAGGCAATCTGTCCGCATTTCGTCCGATGAACTCGAACAAGCGCTTGAGTTGACCCAGTCCTCGGAGCCGGACAACAAAATTTTACGCGGTATTGTCAATTTTGGCAATAAGGATGTTAAGCAGATTATGAAATCGAGACTGGATGTCATCGCCTATGATTCCAATCTGAAGTACGACGATTTATACACCCGTCTCAAAGAATCGTCCTTTTCTAGAATTCCCATCTTCAATGACTCCTTTGACAACATTGAGGGAATTTTACACGTGAAGGATTTGCTGGCACACATCAACGCACAACCTGCATTCAACTGGCAGCGCCTTCTGAGGGAACCTTACTTTGTTCCCGAGAACAAAAAAATTGACGACCTGCTCAAGGATTTTCAGGAAATGAAAATGCATATGGCGATCGTTGTCGACGAGTACGGAGGCAAATCAGGTATTGTCACACTGGAAGATGTGCTGGAAGAAATTGTCGGGGATATTTCAGGGGAATATGACGATGAAGATCTTGTTTTTTCGAAACTCGACGAGTTTAACTACGTTTTTGAAGGCAAGACTTCGCTTGTGGATATGTATCGCATTATGGAAATTGATGGCAGTTCGTTCGAAGAGGAAAAATCGGATTCCGATACCATTGCCGGATTTGTCATTGAACAAGCGGGCAAAATTCTAAAGGAAAATGATACCCTCCAATTTCACGATTTTACCTTTACCGTTGAAGCCTCTGACAAACGAAAAATTACGCGGATTAAGGTGACCCGATCAACGAAAAATGCTGCCTATGCGTCGAATTAGCAAGGTTTTGCTGGTTGCGGCGCTTTCTCTTCTATCCTGTCGAGATTCGGCAGCTGAATACTATCCAAAACCTCGCGGCCAGATGCGGATGGAGTTTCCCATTTCGAAGTTCTCGGAACATCGACCGGACAACTGCCCGTACCGTTTCCAAATGCCCGACTATTTTTCGATCGTCACCGATACAGCGACCTGTTATGCCGATATTGAAATCACCCGGTTTAATGCCACACTTTACCTCACCTATCTTCCTATTGACTCTTCGAATCAGCTTTTGGCGTATACGGATCAGGCCAGACGTCTGGTATATGACCACAGCATTATGGCTGACGGGATTGAAGAAGTCAGGGTTGAGAACGCATTGAACAAAACCTATGGCCTGCAATACCACATCGCCGGCGATGCTGCCACGTTGTACCAGTTTTATTTAACCGACAGCCTGCAACATTTTATGCGCGGCGCCCTGGTATTCAACACCTCGCCAAACTATGACAGCCTGATGCCAAGCCTGGCATTTATCACTCGCGACCTCGACCAAATGATCAACTCCGTTCAATGGTCACACTAAGATTGAACTGAAGGTATGAATCTCGACCGGCCTTTCACATTCATCATTTCCGGAAGTCTGTTGCTTGCAGTGCTAGTGCTCCTGACTCTTTTGATTATCGGTTCCATTCACAACGACCACTTCTCGGTTTTGACTTTAGTTCTGACGCCGGTCGTTACTGCATTGTGTTCCGCCGGAATTTTTGCGTTTTTTATTGAGCGATTCATCAACAGGAAAATTGATGTACTCTACCGGATCATCAAAAAAGGAAAAATGGCGGTGATTCCCCACCGCGAATTCGGAATTCGTGAAGACGGACTCGGCAAACTGTCGAAAGATACTGCAGAATGGGCAGCCAAGCAGAAAAAGCAGATTGTAAAACTGAAGGAGCAAGCGGAATTCAGAAAAGAATTTCTTGGAAATCTGGCCCACGAACTAAAAACGCCGCTGTTCAGCATTCAGGGGTATATTCTGACTTTACTGGAAGGTGGACTGGAGGATCCGAAAGTCAACCGCGAATTTCTTCAACGCTCTTTGTCCGGAGTCGATCGGCTCTCGAATTTGCTGGAAGATCTGGACGAGATCAACAAATTTGAAACGAACCGGTATGAATTAAAAATTGAACGGGTCGATCTGGTTGCAATGGTTCAGCAAATATTTGACGCACTTGCGAACAATGCCAAACAAAAGTTCATCCGGCTGGTTTTCGACAAAAACTACGATCCCGTTTACGCGAGGGTCGACAAAAATAAAATGGAACAGGTTTTTACAAACCTTATTTCCAATGCGATTTCTTATGGAAACCACGATGGGGTGACCACCGTTCGTTTCCATCGTCTTCCCAAAAAGCAACTTTTGGTAGAGGTGGCCGACAATGGTGTTGGAATGCACGAAAAGCACTTTCCCCGTTTGTTCGAACGTTTTTACCGCGTGGACAAAAGCCGAGAAAGAAATGTAGGTGGCTCAGGATTGGGACTGGCTATCGTAAAACACATTATCGATGTGCACGAGCAAACCATCAATGTGCGCAGTACAGAAGGTGTTGGATCTACTTTTTCCTTCACGCTGGAAGAAGCATAGGTCAGAAACCTATCAAAATTACCAATCGTGTTTGGCAATAATCACCGAGGTAATGGAACCGAATTCATAATCCGGACTACTGGCGATACCGATTCCAATGTCGATGAGATTTGAATTCCATGGATTATTACTTTCATCGATTCCCAGCAGGTGTTTGCGGTGGCCACGGTCCGATTCGCCCTCGTCGACAATGAGGTCGTTGATGATTTCAATCGCTGTGCTGTAACCAGCCTGAAGCGACTCAAAATAATTTACGCTGCGTTTATCGATAAACGCTTCATTCAATTCGTAACCGGCTTCGTGAATCAGAATGTTCACACCGTCTCCATCCGGGTTGACGTGGGCAAAATAATCGCGTTTGATCATATCCAAAGCGCGTTGTTCAGCCACCTTGGCCAAGGTATCGTTCCAGGTTAACTGCCGTGCAGGCTTCACAGATTTCAGGCTGATACCGATAGATTTTGAAAAGGCATCCGGATTCTGCCGGACCTTGTTCAGGTACTCAAAGGCGGCCAACGCTTCGTTACGGTCGATTGTTGGTTCGTGCGTCAAATGGCGCTCAGCGGATGTCAGGAGCATTAATGCGGCGATTCCGGGCAAAATATGTTTCGCGAAATTCATACGTGGCGGGAAAGATAACGTGCAATCGAGACCTTGTTACAAGCTCTATTGCGCCGAGTCATTTACCAAAAGTGCATCGGCGTCCGAAATGAATTTCACTTCCTCTTTGCCCACCTCGGCGCCACGGGGATAGCCCAGTTTGCCCAAGGCCGTCAGAGAAAAGTGACTTGTAACCGGATCCTTTTTGCTGCGGAAAATCCAAACCGTTGGATATCCCGAAACCGCAAAAGCCCGCTGCAAATCCTGATTTTGCTTTTTCAATTCCGGTGTTTGTACTGCCCTTCGTGGAAAATCGAGTTCCAGTAAGATGACGTGTTCCTTTGCCCATTCGATAAATGCCGGTTTGGCGAACACCTCCCGCTGGAGTTTAATGCACCATCCGCACCAGTCCGACCCGGTAAAAAATCCAAAAAGCGGTTTGCCCGATTCGATCGACTTGCTGTGCGCCTCGTTGAGATCAGTGTACCAGGTGAGACCATCCGGTGTTTCGGTCTGCCTGGCCGAAAAGCCTGCGTTGACAAGTATTCCGATGGTAGCTGTGGTCAGTAATGTCTTTAATAAGTTCATATCAATTTGCTTTCACTACACTAATTTAACGTTTTGGCGGCTGAAAAGGGTGTTAATGAAATGTTAAAGCCGATAATTGATATTCGAATCGATTGGAATGCTAATGCTCAGAGGGAGCCATCAGCCCGGCACAAATTCTCACTTTCAACGTGTTGTTAACCGGTGGAATCGCGCAAAACCAGCCCGTTGTATAGGCACAGTATGGATTGTATGCATAATTAAAATTCAGCAAAATCGTGTCGGACTCAGGAATCGTAAGATCGAGGTATCTACCCCCACCATATGACTCGCTACCGCTTGTAGCGTCCCGAAACGGCAAAAAGAGGTAATTTTTAAACTCCGATGAATCGCGCAATTTCAGACTCTGGTAGGCCGTCAGCACGCAGGCTTCGCCTGCCATTTCAAAATGCAGCAGTGCATAGGGTTGATACAATTTTGACGTACCCGCCGAAGTCGGCATTACAACGGTGTCGATCTTGCCGATGATCTCAAACCGCGCATTCACGATATAATCTGTGCTGAACGGCCAGAAGCGGTGACCGTGAAATTTTTTGCGTTCGTCCTTTTTAAGTGGTGACGTTGCCTTATTCCGGTAAAATTCATCCTGCTCAACACAAAACTTCTCAAACTCGGTCCAGCCGTTCCCGGTTCCTCCCGGCTGCGATCGTGCAACCCCGGCAAAAAGAACCAACCCAATGGCCAGACGCATCACTTCAACACAAAGGTGTCGGATCCAACCATCACCCCTTCGCACCAAATCTGGGCTGTGTAATTGCCTTTGTCAATTTCCTGGGCAAGTTTGTAGAACACACACACATTTATAGTCTGCTTCTGATAGTTCACCGCCTTTTTATCTGAATACAACAGCGTTTCTCCATTTTCGGCATTGAGCGTATTGGACGTACTGGACGAAAGCACTTTTCCATCGGGAGAAAGAACTCGCATATATACCGTCTTGTTGCCTGCTTTCGCGATGGTGTTTTCGGCCAGATCAAAACAGGAACGGATGTGCGTACAATCATTTGCTCTTTCCATTTCCTTGTACGAACCACTTCCCTTTTCACGGATTCCAGCGGTGACAATTCCCGATGCAACCAATTTGGATCCTTTGTTGACGGTTTGCGTCAGGTCAGAATTCTCCGTTACCAATTTGTCGCGGTCGGTGGTCACCATATCGAGATCCTTCATCGTTTCAGCGAGACTGGTCGTAAGGACTCCGTTGGCCGTGTTCAGTGAGTCGATGGTACGGATGTAGTCTTTCATAATATTGCGAAGCGTTTCGGTTTCCTTCTGCAGTTTATACGCCTTACTCATATAATGGCGTTTGTCTCCTTTCACGGATTCGAGTTCCGCAAGCATTTCGGTGATTCGCTGTTTTTGTGCGGTGATGGAGTCGTTCAAGTCGGTATTCGACTTTTCCATTTCGTCATAAACCGACATCATCTTTTGGAGGTTCTCTTTGACGTCCTCACCCAAATCAAGACCTTGGTCGTACATCATTTCATTGAGATCTTCCATCTCCAGCTCAAGCGCCGCAACGTTCGCCTGGCATTCATTGATGTACTTGTTCTTTTCGGAAAGCAGGTAACCGAGGTATCCGCCACCGAGCAACAGAAGAATGATGATGAGTATGTAAAATCCATCGCGTCGACCACCGCCCTTTGAAGGTTTAAGCTCTTCCTTGATCACCTCAGTGGGTGGTACAGCATCTCTTTTGGACGTATCGATGGCCGTTCCACTTGTTTCTTTTTCTTCTTCCTGACTCATACTGTAAATTTAGCTGTTAATCATTTTCTCCCGTAAATCGCGCATAAATGAGGAGGCGTAAACAAAATTCACTACCTCCGGATTGGTTGTACGGATAATTTCTTTGTTGTTGCCTTCCCACCATTTCCGGCCTTGGTCGATGAAAATAATGTGGTCGCCGATCTCCATTACAGAATTCATATCGTGGGTGATGACAATTGTTGTCATTTTGTATTCATAGGTTATTTCACGAATCAGATTGTCGATGACGATTGAAGTGAGGGGATCGAGGCCCGAATTCGGTTCGTCACAGAACAAATAACGCGGATTCATTGAAATGGCACGGGCGATGGCAATTCTCTTTTGCATACCACCACTGCACTCAGCAGGAAGCAACTTGTTTTTGTCGATGATATTCACTCGTTTCAAACAGAAATTGGCCCGATCGCGACGTTCTTCGTCCGACATATTCGTAAACATCAACAAGGGAAAAGAAACATTCTCTTCTACCGTCATAGAATCGAACAATGCAGAACCCTGGAACAGCATCCCGATTTCCTTCCGGATATCAATTCGCTCCTTCCGGTCCATCGCCGAAAAATTCCTTCCGTCGTAGAGAACCTGGCCCTGATCTGCTTCGTGCAAACCGACTATGCATTTTGCCAGAACCGATTTGCCCGAACCTGAAGCACCGATAACCAGGTTCACGCGCCCAAGTTCAAATTTGGACGATATGTCGAACAAGACCTGATGATCACCAAAGGACTTTGATATGTTCAGTACCTCTATCATCAGATCAGGATGAGTTGCGTAAGAACATAATTGGCAAGAAGAATGGCGATAGATGCAGCCACGACGGCTTTAGTACTTGAACGGCCTACCTCAAGCGCGCCTCCTTTGGTATAATATCCGTAATAACAAGCGATGCTGGTGATTAAAAATGCAAAGACCGTCGTTTTAGTCAGGGCGTAGTAAAGCGTGTGTTGTTCTTCGTGCCAAAATGCGGTAATTCCTAACACATACGTATCGGTGCTAAACAGTCCAGACTGGACACCGGCCAGCCAACCACCCACGAGGCTAAGGCACATTGAAATCACGATGACGATCGGGAAGAAAAATGTCATCGCCAGGATTTTTGGCAACATCAGGTATCCAATGGAGTTGACGCCCATAATTTCGAGGGCGTCGATTTGTTCGGTAACCCGCATTGTTCCGATTTCAGAGGTGATATTCGATCCGACTTTTCCTGCGATAATCAGCGATATGATCGTCGATGAAAATTCGAGTACCGTTGAAGAGCGGGTCACGTACCCAATCGTATATTCCGGAAGCAACGGCGAAGTCATATTCGAGGCAGTTTGCAGGGCAATAACCGCCCCCATAAATATCGAAAGAAAGGCCACGAGCGGGATAGAATTGATGACGATGTAATCAATTTCGGCCGCGAATTTTTTTCTGAACACACGCTTTTTTTCCGGCGCCATAAAAACAGAGCGCATCATCAGGAAGTACCGGCCTATGTGTTCGAACAAATTCATTCTGCTGCTAAATTACTCACAATTCGGCTATTTCCGTGCTTCGCAAGATATCTGAAAATCAAGTGGGATGAGGGGTTTCAAAGCCCAAAATTCATAAATTCGTGCGCTCGCAGCCATTAATTTTTGTTAAAAGCTATGGAGTTCCGGATGGAAAAAATGCCCGCCCGACAGAGTCATTCTGGCGGGCCCGTTGAGTTAGGTAAGGTTGTTCAGTATCACCTTTTGGGCGGTGCAGAGGGCTCAATCGATATGAATGCGCTTTTAGGCAAACCGCTCTCGCTTCGTTTCACAGGAAAATTACAGTGTATGGCCTGTGACAAGTATGTGAAAAAGTTGTTTGCTCAGGGCTGTTGTTACGATTGTTTTATTCACTCCGCGGAGGCTAGCCCGTGCATCATCAATCCCGAATTGTGCGAAGGCCACCTTGGTAAAGGTCGCGACCCGGAGTGGGAAAAATCGCACCACGTTCAACCGCACACCGTGTATCTTGCGGTAGCCTCTGCATTGAAAGTTGGCGTCACCCGCGATCGCCAGATTCCAACGCGGTGGATTGATCAAGGGGCTTCGCAAGCCATTCGACTTGCCGAAACACCGTACCGCAAAATCGCCGGCGACATTGAAGTAGCACTGAAATCGACTTTTACCGACAAGACCAATTGGCAAGCGATGCTCAAAAATCAAATCGGCGAGTTTGACCTTGTGGAAGAAAAATGGCAGGCGAGTGAACTATTGCCTTCGGATCTTTCGGAGTTTATGTCTGAAAACGATGAGATTGTCTGCATTGAATACCCTGTTCTGGAATTTCCATCGAAGGTGATCAGCGTAGGATTCGAAAAAGAGCCTCATATTTCGGGGACTCTTCTCGGAATCAAAGGACAGTACCTGATTTTCGACGGAGGGCGTGTGATGAATGTGCGAAAGCACGAAGGGTATTGGGTAGAGCTCACTTGAAGGATTGGCTGCGAAGGCACGAAGTTCTAAAGCGAAATGTGAAAGAAATTTCTTAATATCTCCGCCGTGACGGAGAGGCATTGTGGCCGAAAAGTCTATTTTCTGCAAGCGTAAACCATTCTCACGCCGGTAGGGTCGTCGCCGTACACCCCGTTTATCTGAAAACCGCTATTCTTCAGCAAAGCCGTCATTTCATCGACGGTATGATTGCCGTACGGATGGCATTCCATTATGATCTTGCGGACTTTTTGCAAAATGGATGGATCGGAAAGAATAATTTCGAACTCTGCTCCTTCGCAATCCAATTTCAGAAAATCAATTTTTTCAATTTTTTCTCGCTGGCAAAATTCGCTCAACCGAACTGTTTTCACTTGAACTTTGTTTTCGGAATGCGTCTTCAAATGGAGTGAGTGGCCACCGGTATTGTTGTCGGGCGACAGGTACAATGTCTGTGTTCCATCCACAGCCGAAACACCACAATGAAAGACGAACAAGTTTTTTTGATTGTTAAGTTTCTTGTGTTCCTCAAGTCGTTTGAAATTTTCTTCAAAAGGTTCAAAGGCGTACACCTTTCCAGTGGCACTGATAGACGAAGCATACACACTGAAAATTCCGATATGACCACCGATATCGATAACCGTGTCACCCTTTTCTACGTTTACTCCAAAGCGATCGTAAATTTTGTTTATCCAGACTTCCTTTAATACCGATTTGTCCATCGTTCTTGCACGGACAATAAATTTCAACCCATTTCTCAAAGCGATGGTAACATTTACGTTTTTCGGAGCAACTTTTGACAGGAAATAAGAAAATCTCCCTTTCAAAATTCGTTTTCCTTCCATTGACATTACCCGCTACAGTATTTTGATCAAAGATAGGAAAGGCCAAGAGATTTGAGTTCAGGCCGCCATTTATCAAAAATCCAGCGCGGATTATTCGTTACTTTTTCAAGCATTCTTGTCCTTACCTTTGCGCTATGCTAAATCCCGGAGCCAAAGGCTGGATCAAAAAATACTTCTCGATTCTCGACGACTACAAAGAGACCTTGAATAAGTACCCGAGTTCTCTTATGTCGGCGGAGGAATTGATCTACACATACCTTCAGCCCACGGGAATTATGTATGGTTTTCCGACTTCGCTCCTTTTTCTGGACAAGGAGGTAATGAAGACCTGGAGCAGTGAGGAGTCCTTTAAGGTATTGCTTCTGGAAGGCCTGATTCTGGTCGATCACATTCGGGAAGGTCGGTTTGACAAAGCATCACTTGAGGAATCATTGGTTCGGTTCGTTCGGTTTTATGAAGAGACCGAAATTGAAAAGGCCCGCAAAGGCTGGCTTGAATTCGGCAAGCTGGATGTCTACGAGAAACTCGAATCCATCATCGGCCAGCGGGTTGATATCAAATCGAACCTTTCGAATAAACTTTGGACCAACTACCTGCACAACAGTTTAATTTTTCAGGATCTCTTGATTTACCACGAATACAACCAAGGAGCCGACGTTGTACTCCTCGCGACCAAACGCAGCGATTTTATGCTGGATATGGTAAAAGTCGTTTCCTGCGCAGCACATTGCGACGGAGAAGTGCAGGAAGAAGAACAGGCCATTTTTGATGTCTTTATGGCCTCGGCGCAATTGGAAGGCCGGCGTCGTGACATTGCTCAAACATTCTGGGACGAAGGAAAAACCGTCGATGAAATCGAGTTCAATTATTCTACTACCTGGCTCTTGAAACGCTACATTCTGGAAGTCGCGATCCTGACAGTCTGGAGCGACAGAATTGTCACAGCCGCCGAAAAAATATTCCTCAACGATCTGGTGAGAAAGCTCGACATTCCGCCGGAAGAAAAGGACACTTCCTTTCTCGCTATCCAGACATTTGTAATGAAGAATTACGCAGAAGTGCCCTTTCTGAACGGCAAAAACGACGCAGAACTGCTCTTGGGCGGAGCAACTGAACGCTGGAGAAATATCCTTTCACGGAACAAGGACAAGCTGGCGGCGGAACTTCGTGAGAGTAAGGAATTACTTGGTCTCATTGGAAAGTCAACCAGTGAAAATCTGAGCAAAAAAGAGAAAAAACGCACTCGGGAATTGCTCCGCGAAATGGCCAAAACCATACCGGTATTTACCTTGTTTATGCTTCCGGGTGGCAGTTTGCTGCTTCCGGTGGTTCTCAAGTTGATCCCTGATCTTGTTCCGGGGGCTTTTCGGCAGAATCAGGTGCCAATTAAGGAGAAGAAGAACAGCGACGAGGAGGAGTAGCTCTCCCTTTTTCACCCGGCGAGTGGAGTTGAAAATTATCCCCCTCAGGCGGAGGCCCCCATTTTATATGAACCCACCTTCAAGGTTTTAAAAACCTTGAAGGTGGGTTCAGGATTTTTTGGGCAATGATGAACTGCAATAAAAGCCACTCAACCATTCCATACATTAATTATATCTTTAATTTTGAATGGTTCCGACCTAAATCCAACCCCGACCCTCCGCCAGTTGCGGATAATTTCAATCAATCCTTAAACAGATGAAGTTTTTACTCTTAGATAAAATTCACGAACTCATTCCGGGGAAATCCGCCAAAGGTGTCAAATGCTGGAGCCTCGACAACGAAATCTTTCAGGACCATTTTCCCGGTTTTCCGACCGTACCCGGTGTACTCATTACCGAATCGATGGCACAGTTGGCAGGGGTATTGATCGAGCACAGCTATTACGCCGAATACGGCAATGAACATCCCGTTTACCCCATTCTGAGCATCATTCAAAAAGCAAAATTCCGCACGTTTGTCTCTCCGGGGGACCAGTGCTTCGTCGAAGCTGAGGCTGACTCACTGGATAAGGTCAGGGGCACTGCGCGAACCAAAACTACAGTAAACGGGGAAATCGTTTCGGAGGCTGTTCTGTCTTTTCTGATCCTTGGTCAAGAGACCGGGATGCAAAACAACCGCTTTTTTGGAAAACACGATCAATATATGCAGACCATTTTGCCTGAGGCATTCAGAAAATGAGTGTTTATATTGAGGCATATCAACATCACCTGGCTTCGCATTTCGAAACAAAAACAGTTTCGGAGAAAAAGGGAACTTCGATGACTTTTGGCAGTCTTCAGATCGATACATCCTCAACGTTCTATCCAAATCGCAGTGATTTGAAAATAATGCGGGAAGATGCAACGGCTTCGGTAATTTGTGTTCGTCAGTTAGTTCAGCGACTCTCTCTATCCACAGCTGACAAGGCAGAAATTCCCGTTTTTGTTGCCAACGGCGCCTTCGTCGACAAACCCGAACGATATCTTCGCCGGCTTCCGGAAGTTTATTCCGGTAAAAATGAAGGTGCATCGGCGGAACAAACGATGACTGAAATTTATCAACGCGTTCCGCCTTTACTGGCGCTCGAAACACTGACAAATTCTTCGATGAGCTACCTTGCGCAGTACGTTGGACTAAAAGGACACAATGCTACTTTTGGGAATACCTCCGCTGCGGGTTATTATGCGTTGAAATCCGCCTGCGACATTTCTGAAAATCCATCCATCCGGAGTCTCGTGTGCGCGTCAGACTGCAGCGACCTCTACTCGTACCTCGCCAATTCACCACTTGTCGATGACACCCGTGGCTGGAAGGAGTCGGCAGCAGTCGGTGTGCTTTCGATCACCCAATCAGCGGAAAAAGCAGTGGCCAAAATCTCACGATTCGCGCACGACCATCGGATTCCGGATTTTCTTCAAAACACGGTACTTCAAAACTGGAACGAACTTTTACCTGCTGAAAATTCACAACTCATTGTCTTTTCGGGAGCCTTTACGCCATCACAGTACGAGAAGGACAAAAACTATTTGGGAAAAAGGGGTATTCCCACCTATTCACATTTTCCCTTGTTCGGAAATTCTGGGCCAGCCAATCTCATTCTGGGAATAATTTATGGGCTCGAAAAGCTGTCTGCGTCCGTATCAGTTATTGATATTCTGGACCGGGATGTTTATGGACGGGAAACAGCAGTACGAATTGAACGGTGTTGAGAAAAAAGGTTTACATAGCAGATTACGAAATGGTGAGTCCCATTTCGGTTGGCGTCCAAAATCTCGCCGTCCATATCGAAGCGAACCTTCACGCCGACCGTCCTGTTCAACGATTTGACACAGCGGGTCTCCCCTTTCGAAACGCCGCCGAGATTACAGAAGACTTGCAGACGTTTTACGCCGACGAACCGCAGCATCTCAAGGAACTCTGTAAAACGGATCGTATGCTCGAGTTAATCGCAGCAAGTTACGGCATCGCTTCGAAGCGCCTTCGGCCGTTGATTGACCATATACATCCTGAAAAGACTGGAGTCATTCTCGGTGTGGGTGCCGATGTTTTCCCCTTCGAATTGTTTCGGAATGAAATCCAGTCATTCGCCACCGGCATCAAACAGCCAACTGCTGAACTGTATACAGAATTGAACAATACAGGTACCCGATTAAATCGTGTGGTAAATCCGTACGATCTCTACGCCATTTACCTCGCTCAGAAATTCAACGCGGCCGCATTTCAAAAGTCCATACTTACAGCTTGCGTAAGCAGCACACAGGCCCTGGCCTTCGGTTTTGAGTCCATTCAAAATGGCGAAGCAGAAGTCGTTGTTGCAGGCGGCACGGATTCGTTGCTGAATGTCCTCGCACTTGCCTCCTTTGGAAAACTGGGTGTGATTGCCGAAACGACCGAGGAGCCGTGTTGCAGGCCCTTTGATTTACGTCGAAACGGAACACTGGCCGGTGAATGCGCAGGATTTGCTGTTTTGGTTTCCGAATCATTTGTTCAGCGAACAGGTATTCGGCCGAAGGCGCAACTGCTGGGCTACGGAAATACACTGGACGCATACAAAATTACGGCACCTGATCCCGAAGGGACTTCCATAACCCGCGCTATTCAGGACGCGTTGAAGCGCTCAGGACTGAAGCCCGGCCAGATCGACTACATCAACGCGCACGGAACCGGAACGAAACACAATGATCAGCTGGAGTTGAGCTGCCTTCGAAATGCATTTGGTGCTGAGCTTAACAAAATTCCTATATCTTCGACCAAATCAAGACACGGTCACGCAATTGCCGCGGCGGGCATTCAGGAATTTTGTCTCCTGCTCGAAATGCTCAAGCATCAGCTAGTGCCTGGAAATTTATTTATGAAATCGCCTTGCGACACTGCTTTATTCCTGCCAACGGAAAATATCCAACGAAATCTTCAGTACGGTATGACGACTAACTTTGCATTCGGCGGAGTGAATACGGTGCTAGTTGTCAAAAAGGAATCGGAATGAAACTTGAGCTCGAGAACAAAGTAGTTTTAATCACCGGAGCAACAGGAGCAATTGGCCGGCAGATCGTGAAGGACTTCCTGGCCGAAGGAGCCTCGGTGACTTGTCTCATACGAGATCAGGCCAAAGCAGAAGCCCTGAAAGCAGAGGTCGTCGGTGAAGGCATTTCTACCGCGATGCTCTGGTTCGAGCCGTGCGACCTGCTCGACTACGCGTCCATCTGCGGGGCCGTAAGTGCCACATTGCAGAACCAGAAGAAGATTGATGTCCTTGTCAACTGCGCTGGAGTTACTTCCGAACAACCCTTTGCGCTGATGGCTGACGACGAGATTTCAAGCATAATTGACGTGAATATGAAAAGCCCGATGTGGGTTTCACAAGCTGTTTTAAAGGGGATGTTTGCGCAGAATAGCGGTTGTATCATCAATATTTCTTCCGCCTCAACCGTTAAGAAGGGAAGAGGAATAGTTGCCTACGCATCGGCAAAAGCGGGACTTGAAACATTTACAAGAGCATTGGCCCAGGAGGTCGGGAGAAAGAATATCCGTGTGAATTGTATTCGGCCGGGCATCATAGAAACCGGGATGAGCAGCGCGGTGATTTTTAGAAACAGCGACTTCATAAAAAATCAAACGTCGCTTGGTCGGGTTGGTTTGCCCAAGGAAATTTCCAGCGCCGTATTGTTTGTCGCATCGGCAAAAACTGCTTCCTATTTAACTGGTGAATGCATTACGATTGATGGGGGAATGTATTAGAATACGATGAACACGATGGATGCGATATTCAACAACGTCAGTCTGGTCATAGAGAAATCTGTGGGCGTATCAAAAGATTCCATTCAACTCAACGATACTCTTTTCGATAAACTAGGCATCGATTCGATTGATCTGGTGGATATCCTCTTTGAGTTGGAAACACTTTATGGTGTGCAACTCAAGATAAGCGACCTTGAGAAACGTGTAAAAGAAAAATTAGGCGATGCCCCTTATGAAACGGACGGCGTCATAACCCCGCAAGGGCTCGAAATCCTTCGCGAACAGATGACCGAAGTCGATCCGGAAAAGATTAAACCTGGTTTGACCGTTCACGAACTCATTCACCTTTTCTCCGTACATAGCCTTTGCAAAATCATTCAGCACCGTCTGGAGACAACCAGTCAAAAATGAAAATCCGTTGTCAAAATTTTGACCCCAAGTGAAAATTTGCGTCATTGGGGCCTATGGATATACTGGGAAGATCATCTGCCAGGAATTGGAACGACGTGGCCTGGCCTTCGCAATAGCGGGACGAGATTCGCAAAAATTAGCGTCTTTCAGCGCTTCGATGAGATCAGTGCCACACTGTTTCTCTGGTGAAATAACCCATCCACAGTTTGTTGAAGAGTTACTTTCGTCGTTTGATCTGCTGGTCAATTGTGCCGGGCCATTTGAAGAAGAATCGTGGCTATTATTAAAGAGCATTTCTTCGAGCGGTAAAATATACCTTGATATCTCCGGCGAAATTGGATTCATCAAGTCGTCTTTTGAAAATTACAACAAAGCTGCAGTTGACTCCGGATCTCTTATCCTGCACGGCTGTGCATTTGAATCGTTTATTTCAGCGCTTGAACTGCAACGCCTCGTCGGAGAAAATAGAAATTACATTGGTTTCAGGACTTGTTACGACTTTGCGCAAAAGCGATTTTCTCCGGGAACCAAACTCACGATGAAACTATCACAGTACCGGACGCCATTTGTCGTAAAAAATAGTTCCTGGGCGGTAAGTGACCTGCAGCTCGATCGCTTTACTTTGGAAACCACAGGAATCAAGAGATCTAAAATTGCCGTGCCCTACCCTCTTCCTGAAATCGCATTCACACAGTGGAGTTATGCTCCTGAATTTTCCGAATCACTCCTTATTCTGTCTGTAGAAGAGGCCGCATTCACCGGAATGACTCGGACACCGCGCGAGACCGTTCAGGAAGCGCATCAACGTCTTCGTCAACGCAAACAGGCTGGCCCTTCGGAGCAAGAGCGCAAAGAACAATGTTGCACCTTAACGTGTATTTTGTACACCGAAGGAAATCGTTCCGTTGCGACCGCGACTCAGTGCCAGGATATGTACGGACTCACCGGACGAATCATCTGTTTGCTTATCGATAAAATTATTCAAAACCGTGGTGCATTTTCTGGTGTATTGAATCCGGCTTCACTTTTTGAAGGCAATGAAGGCGCAAAATTGGAAGAACTTGAATGTTTTTTTGAACCGGTTCAGAATTTTACTCTGAAATGAATACGAGATGGAAAGCAAGACTCAGCTTCCGCTTTGGTCCACATTGTCGGGGTACAGCAAGTTGTTGTACGGGTAGCGGATTTTGAACACATCCCGGACAATTTTATACACCACCTCTCTCAGTTTATCGATGTTTGTTTTCTCAATGGCCGAAATAAATATGCAATTTTCTTCACTCAGCCTCGCCATCCAAGACCGCTCGAGTTCCTCTAACGCAATTTTTCTGCCTTGTGGATGAAAGCCAATATCGTCTGGTTTTGGATTGTAGGCATCCATTTTATTGAACACGACAATTATTGGTTTTTGGCCTGACGCTCCGTCAGCTTTTACATTGCCACCGATTTCCGCTACAGTGTCATTCACGACGTTGTACTGTTCCTCAAAGTTGGGATGTGAAATATCCACGACGTGAATGAGAACGTCAGCCTCACGCACTTCATCCAGGGTCGATTTGAAGGACTCGATCAGCTGATGGGGCAGTTTACGGATGAAACCAACCGTATCAGCAAGAAGAAAAGGCAGGTTTCCGAAAACTACTTTTCGTACCGTGGTGTCCAATGTGGCGAATAATTTGTCCTCCGCGAATACATCCGATTTACTGATGAGATTCATCAACGTCGACTTCCCGACATTTGTATACCCGACAAGTGCCACTCGGACCAGTTGTCCCCGGTTACTGCGCTGCACCGATTTTTGCTTGTCAATACGGACCAGTTCCTCTTTTAGAAGAGATATTTTTCGGGTGATTATCCGTCGATCCGTTTCAATCTGTGATTCACCCGGACCGCGCATACCGATCCCACCCTTCACTCGGTCAAGATGCGTCCACATCCTTGTGAGACGTGGTAGCAGATATTGATACTGGGCAAGTTCAACTTGTGTTTTGGCATTCGCCGATCTCGCCCTTTTTGCAAAAATATCCAGAATCAGATTGTTCCTGTCGAGAATTTTGGTGCCAAGAATTTTCTCAATATTCCGCATCTGAGAAGGTGACAACTCGTCGTCGAAAATGGCGATGTCAATTTCGTGCTTCGAAATATATTCCTTGATTTCTTCGATCTTGCCTGAACCAACAAAAGTTCGCGGGTCAGGATGTCGTAGCCTTTGAAGAAAATGTTTCTTTGTTACAGCTCCAGAAGTTTCAGCCAGAAATTCCAACTCGTCCAGATACTCTGCAGCGGTTTCATCCGAAACCCCTTCAGAAATTACCCCAACGAGAATCGCAGTTTCCGGTTTGACATCTGTGTAATTGTAACGATCCTCAACCATACCCTATCTGACTTTTCCTCCGTTCAAAACCAATGTGAACCGGCAATGCGAAACGGCCAGGGAATGGACGCAAGAACGACGATAAACGCAATCGTATAGTACAACGCCATACCTTTAAACCGTTTCTTGGAATCCGAGGAAGCGTTCTTCGCTTTTCTGTATCCGATGGTGATAAGAACCATTGCAATCGTCATTGCAACCAAGTGTTCAACTGCAAAAAAACGAAGCTGTGTATCTTTCATAAATCCTTCGGCAAAGCTCACCTTTTGACTCATAAAGTACATAATGAGGCCGAGCAGAAACTGTGTGTGAAAGGCGATCATTGCGAATAACGCGGTTTTCCGGTTGCCTTCGCTAAATTCCTTTTTGCCTGAGAGGCCTGAAAATGAAACGGCCAGCACTGCAATGAACAACAAAAGCACAACCCATCTGAGGCCCGAATGCGTATGAACCAAAATTTCGTACATAATCCTTACTTTTAGCCAAATTTAACCCATTCGCTCGATGAGTGGCAAATCCCGCCAGCATATTTTTCTGATTGCCGCGTTTCTGATTGCTTTCTCAGGCTACTCGCAGCATATTGGTCCACAGAACGGAGTTTACCTTCCTGAAAACACGACGTATGCACTCACCAACTGTAAAATTGTTGTCAATCCTGATTTTTCCATTCCGCTTGGAATGCTGGTAGTCCGGAACGGCATCATCGAATATGCAGGCATTATGGGAATACCGCCAAGAGAGTCGGTAAAAATTGACCTCGATGGCTTTACCATTTACCCTTCGTTCATCGATATTTATTCTTCCGAAGGAATTCCAAAACCGGCAGCGAAAAGCCGTGGGAGAAGTTCACAGCTTGAGTCGCTCAAGGAAGGGCCCTATTACTGGAACGAGGCCGTTCAGCCCGAAGTGAACGCATATGCCTTGTATTCAGACGACCATTTTGATTCCCGTGAAGCGTTCATCAAACAAGGCTTTGGGGCCATCTCCGTACACAACCCGGATGGCGTGGTACGAGGCACATCTGTTTTGGTTACTTTGGGTGACAATCCGTCGGCGGATAATGTGATCCGTACGCAATCGGCCAGTCATTATTCCTTTGAAAAAGGTGCTTCACATCAGGCCTATCCAAGTTCACAAATGGGCTGCATCGCGCTGCTGCGGCAATTCTTCTACGACTGTATTTGGTATTCTGAATTGAAAAACAAAAAACAGGAAAACGTATCGCTCGAAGCCGGGATGTTCAACAAGGAACTTCCGAATATTTTTCTGTCCCAGGAAAAATTCGAAGTATTGCGCATTGCGAAGCTGGCAAATGAGTTCAAACTGAATTACCTCGTCAAGGGCAACGGCGACGAATACGAGCGCGTGAATGAGATTCAGGCCACGGGAGCTCGGCTCATTTTGCCGCTGGAATTTCCTAAAGCATTCGATGTCTCCGATCCTTATTTGTCTCGATTTATCTCCCTGACTGAGTTGAAGGCTTGGGAAATGAAGCCTTACAATCCTTACATTTTGTACAAGAACCGTGTAAAGTTTGCCTTTACGCTCTCCGATCTCAAGGATAAAAAGGACTTCTTTAAGAATATCCGAAAAGCCATTGAACACGGTTTGCCGGAGGAAGAGGCACTGCGGGCACTTACCGAAACTCCGGCAAAATTTATCCGTTGTGACTCCTTGCTGGGTACGCTTGAAAAAGGAAAAATTGCCAATTTCCTTGTGGTAAAAGGATCGCTTTTTGACCCGGACTCTGAAATTTATGAAAACTGGATGCCCGGTGAAAGGCGACGCCTCCGTGACATTGAACAACCAGACATCCGCGGAAAATACGATTTAAATATTTCGCAGATTGTCTATGAACTCGAAATCAAAGGTTCGTCCGATGATCCCAAGGCAAGCCTGACGAGTTATAAATTCACCAGTGCCACGAGTGGAACGACAAAAACCGATACCATTAAAACAGATGTTTCGCTCAAACTTTCCGGCGGCCAGATCAGTATGAGTTTTTTACTCCACGACAAAAATTATGACGGGCTGATTCAGCTAAATGGTGCGTACAATCCGAAACTTGCAGTGTTTGACGGCAAAGCACTTTTACCAGACGGATACTGGAGCGACTGGAATGCAATCCGATCGAAAAAGCACGCGTCCGAAAAAAACAAAAAGGAAATAGAAGTAGATACCTCAATGGCAAATAAAATGATGTGGCCGTCGATGGCGTACGGTTTTGACACCTTGCCGAAAACCGGACGATACTTCATCAAAAATGCAACGCTGTGGACTAACGAGGCAGAAGGCATTGTTCGCGATGGGAGTCTCCTGATTGCGGACGGGAAAATCCAGTCGGTCAACAGCGGGGCTACTTCGATTGGTGGGGCAATCGTAATCGATGCAAAAGGGAAACACGTCACTTGTGGCATTATCGACGAGCATTCGCACATCGCCATAAGCCGTGGAGTGAACGAAGGTGGTCAGGCTGTCTCGGCCGAGGTTTCAATTGGAGATGTGGTGAATTCAGACGACATCAACATTTACCGTCAGTTGGCTGGAGGCGTAACCGCTGCGCAACTTTTACACGGATCGGCCAACCCAATTGGTGGTCAGAGTGCGCTGATTAAACTTCGTTGGGGTTTCTCACCCGACGAAATGCTCATCAAAAACACAGATGCATTTATCAAATTTGCGCTGGGCGAAAATGTGAAACAGTCAAACTGGGGAGATGAAAGCGTCGTGCGTTATCCTCAGACACGAATGGGCGTTGAGCAGGTATTTTACAGTTCCTTCATCCACGCTCTCGAATACAAAGCCGAGTGGAAAAAGTACATCGAACAACCGCGGTCGAAGCGCGACAGTTTGGATGCACCAAGACGAGATCTCGAAGCGGAAATTTTGCTGGAAATCATCGAAGACAAACGATTTATTACCTGTCATTCCTATATGCAGGCCGAAATCAATATGCTGATGAAAATGGCCGATTCCCTCGGATTCAGGATCAACACCTTTACACACATTCTCGAAGGATATAAAGTGGCGGATAAAATGAAGGCGCACGGTGTTGGCGCTTCTTCGTTCGCCGATTGGTGGGCGTACAAATTTGAAGTGTACGATGCGATTCCTTACAACCCTGCCATTCTTTGCAAGTCCGGAGTGGTTACTGCGATTAATTCCGATGATGCCGAAATGGGCCGCCGGTTAAATCAGGAGGCAGCGAAAGCTGTAAAATATGGCGGAGTTTCTGAGGCCGAAGCCTGGAAAATGGTCACGCTGAATCCCGCAAAATTACTTCATCTCGACAGCACAATGGGAAGTCTGAAAGCTGGTAAAGACGCAGACATCGTGATCTGGTCAGACAATCCGCTTTCGGTTCGCGCCCGGGTTGAAAAAACATTTGTCGACGGTATGTTACTCTACGACGTGAATCGATCCTATCGATTGAATGAACGAGACAAACTGGAACGCAAACGAATTATGCAAAAAATGATCGAGGCGAAAAATTCGGGCGAAGAAACAAGAAAACCCAGTCTCAAGGCCAAACCTCATTACCACTGCGACACAATAGGTGATGGAGAAACCGATGAACACAATGAAGAGTAAATTTGCACTACTGCTTTTGTTTTTACTGCAGACGCCTTCGTTCGTGGGTTCTCAGGTGCCTTCCCCCCGTGAACAAAAACACCATTCGATACTGATTACCGGGGCTTACGCGCACATTGGCAACGGGGAATCAGTAGCAACTTCCGCGATCGGAATCCGAGATGGCAAGATCTTATTCGTGAAGAATTCGCTGACTTACGCAGTTGTGAAGTCGGAATGGGATACCATTGTCGATGTTTCCGGCAAACACATTTATCCCGGTTTTATCGCACCGAACACAACGATTGGTCTGACGGAAATTGATGCTGTTCGCGCTACGCGCGATTTCAACGAGGTCGGAGACATAAATCCCAATGTCCGCACGTTGATTGCATACAATACCGATTCAAAAATAATCTATACCGTGCGATCCAACGGAGTTCTTGTTTGCCAGTCCACTCCGCGTGGCGGAATGATCTCCGGCACCTCATCGGTTATGGCACTTGATGGATGGAACTGGGAAGATGCGGTATACAAGGCCGACGATGGCATCCATATCAATTGGCCAAGAAGATACAGAACAACGGGTGGTTCGTCCGAATCGGGCACATCTGCAGATGAAAAATATGCAAAACTTCGTCAACAATTGTATGAATTTGTATCCGAAGCGGAGGCATATTGCCGGCAGCACCAACCTGAATCTACCAATCTCAAGTACGAGGCATTCCGCCAGTTGTTCAAGGACAACCAACGTCTTTACTTTCACGCAAATTTCGCGCCTGAGATCAACGACATCATTGATTTTGTAAGAGCCTTCAAAATAAAATATCCCGTTATTGTCGGCGGTTACGACGCTCCTCTACTTTCAGAAAGGCTGAAAGAAAACGGCTTTTCAATCATTGTTCAGCGCATTAATTCGCTACCTGAATTTGAAGAAGATCTTACGTTTTCGTACTATGAATTGCCTTTCCGTTTGCAGGAAGCAGGCCTTTTGTTCTGCCTGGATATGTCGGGAGATATGGAGGCGATGAATTCGCGAAACTTGCCGTTCCTGGCAGGAACTGCGTCGGCTTACGGCCTGAGCGAAGAACAAGCAGTGGCCGCAATTTCCTTGAACGCTGCAAAAATTCTCGGCGTAAGTGAGCAGATCGGATCGCTGGAGCCAGGCAAGGATGCCACACTTTTCGTTTCGGACGGCGATGCCTTGGATATCCGGACAAACAACGTTGTCTTTGCAATGATTAAGGGCAGCTATATTTCACTGGACAATCACCAGAAAAAACTCTCGGAAAAATACCACACGAAATACGGACTGGAGTAGTCGAGCTTATTTCACTCCCTTTTTGATCCGATATTTCAGGTATTGAAAAATTCCAGGGTGATGCCAAAGACGGCTTTCCTCCGAAATCGATTTCTTAATTTTTACAGCTCCTCCCAAAATAGCTGGAAGATTTTTTTCCAACAACCGTAGACCGGTCAGATACTGAAGCACGGGATAGGTCGTGTAATTGTCCTGCACCGAAATTTCAATTATTTCCTGGTCAATGATGCCGCCGGTATCTATTCCTGCATCGACAAAGTGCAGTGTCGTCCCAAATAGCTCAGGTCTTCCAGAACACAAGGCCCAATAGCCACCGTGAACGCCACGGAAAGCAGGCGTAATTCCGGTGTGAATGTTCACAACCGGCACCTTGAATTGCGATAAAAATTCCTTGCGGAGAATTCCCGGTCCGTTGATAAAAACAGCATTGCACGCATATTTTTCCTCGTTGAAAGAAATTTCGCTGTGATTTAGATTTTCAACACAGAGCAGAGGTTTCGTCTCCTTGTCGGGCACAATATGGTTCACGTCAAGAAGTTCGTCAATCCGGTTCTTCGTAGGCAATAAACGCGGCACCGTAAGTACAAAAATCGCCTGACTGATGGAATTGAAAAAACCCAAACGCCTTACCCTGTTCCGGAATTTTTTCATTACCCTACCCCGGCTTTCCTCTACCAGGAGGACCTTGTCAAAGTGACGTTTCAATGTCTGAATCAAAAGCCTGGTGGTAAGCCCTTCACTTGCAAAAACCAATGCGACGGATTCACTCATTTTTTCCAATTTCTGACATATTTCGCGAAGTAAATCCAAATTGGTCTTGGAGCTTTTTATAGTGCAGAATAATTTCAGAAAGCTGGCCAAAACTTTCTTCTGGATGGCCAGTGAAATTGTGGGGATGCCACCAGAGATGGTAAACAGCGCCTGATCTGGCAGCGTTCGACATTTCGTCCATCACAATTTTTATCTTTCTTTTTTCGAGAAAGGGATTTTTTCCCGGAGGTCTCAAAAATCGACTCGCAGGAATATTCAACATTCCTTTAACGGTTTCTAACTCGGCTATCGTTCTGAATTTTGTATGGTTCTCCTTGAAATATGCAGAGGCCCATCTCCTGGCACGCCTTGCCACCGTCTCCTCTTCAAATCGTGAATTCATCCACAATTTATTTTCCTGATTGCCACGAAAAGCAGTAAACCCAAGCGATTTGCAAATGTCCAAACAGTCTTCCCGAATTTGATTTCTTGGAAAAACAATACTTCGTAAGGTTATATCGAGTCCCCTTGCAACGTCCATCATCCATTCATTGTCCCTTCTGAAATCCTCGACGGTCGGTCCGGATTCCAGCGCATAATAATGCGAAAAAGTATGGGAGCCGAGTTCCTGACCCGGACAGGATTTAATCGCCTGCAATTCCTTTCTCGCTAAAAGTGTGCGTGGATTTATTCCCCTCAGGCCATCCGCGGTTAACCGATAGGGACTAAAATTGTGATTTTCGTAAGGAATTTGAAAACCGGAGGTGCGTTCGAGCAGCTCTTCTTTGCTTTCGAATGCCAGAAGCCCGACAAAGGCCCAGGTCGCGTGCATATCGCTCTTTTCAAACTGATCCAACACGCGAAAGACCACGTCTTCAATTTTAAGAAAATTCATCTCTATTCGCTGATATTCAGCTACATCCTGTACTCCCCAGAATTTTTCAAAGTCGAGAGAAATACAAAAAACGCCGGATGAACTCATAGGTTGAGTGAAGGTACGTATTTCCCCGACTTTTCGATCCAGCCAGCCAGCGGTTTTGTCCATTAACATTTTACGGGTCGTTTCCGTATACAAACTGCTGTGTATCTAGAGATCTACTGGTACGATCTACTTATTTGGCTGGCCTATGCCACCATTGCTCTGCTATGCCTGAGTATGTATCGACATTCCCGCAAGGAAGATTATTACAAATTCTTCATTACCGGATTCTGGATCAAAATTCTAGGTGGCTTGGCTTTTTCACTGATATTCAACTACTACTATTGTTTCGGTGACACTTTTCTTTATTATGTTGGAGGGCACGAACTCGCCGGACTTTTGACGGAATCACCGTCTGATTATTTCAGGATGTTGGCGTCGGAGAGTGGGCATTTGCCGGCGGATTTGGCGCATTACGCGGCGATAATTGATTACTCGGACACCTTTGAAGAGTGGTTTATGGTCAAACTCATCTCTCCTATTGTCTTTATCAGCTTTGATTCCTACATCACCTGCAATTTGTTTATGAGTTTTCTCTCCTTCCTCGGCGCCTGGAAACTTTTTCAGGTTTATAACGACATACTTCCGGAGCGAAAACTACAAGGATTCATTTTCATTTTTTGTATGCCGTCTGTGGTGTTTTGGGGCGGAGGACTGATGAAGGATACCGTTGCACTTTGTGGGCTGAATTACCTGATCTATTACTGTTACTTTATGACCACGCATCGAAAAAATCTGATAAAGTATTCGGTCTTCGCTCTTATTTGGGTGATCGTGATTTTCAAATTGAAGTCGTATATCGTTATCGCATTTCTTCCTGGTGTTATGATGTATCTCTACTTTCATTTCAGACAAAAGATTGAATCAAAACTGATAAAGGCTATGATCAGCCCGATTCTTTTTTCGGTGATGCTCGTCATCGGTTATTTTGGTGTCATCAGTCTCAGCGACAAAAGCGAAAAATACAAACAGGAAGAACTCACGGGTAAGATATCGGGATTCCATTCCTGGCATACCGATTTAGGTGGATCGACGTATGATCTTGGAGTGGAAGATTTGAGTACAGCGTCGATCGTAGGGGCGATTCCCGCAGCGCTGAATGTGACCTTCTTTCGGCCCTATTTGTGGGAAGCCGATGGGCTGGTGGTAATGATTGGGGCATTAGAGGGGCTCACATTTTTGCTCCTTTTTATTCGAATGCTGTGGTTGTGCCGGATGAATTTTTTTAAATACCTACGCGAAAATCCATTTCTGATGGGAATGTTCTTTTACATCTTATTATTTGGATTTGCCGTAGGATTTACGTCCTATAATTTCGGTGCGCTGGCGCGGTATAAAATACCTATCATCTCCTTGTTCGGAATTGCTTTAATGTATGTTTCTTACAAGGCGGCAAAAGCCAGAGAGAGCGAAAATCAGCCGAGCCGTCGTGCCGAAATTGCGGTTTCGTAAAATTGGATGGTTTCAGATGCCATTCGGTCCAGACTAAAATCCCGAAGGAGTTTTTGTCTGGCATTCGCAGCGATTGACTTTCGCAACATTTCGTCCTTTAATAACCTGACAACGGCGGCAGCGAGCTGATCCGTATCATAGGCTGGACAAAGAATGCCTGTCAATCCGTCTTCGATGACTTCATTGAATGCGGAAACATCAAATGCAACAACTGGAATTCCGGCGTTGAAGGCTTCGGTCATCACAAGGCCAAATCCCTCCGAACGGGCAGGCAACACGACCATCTCTGAGATCGCATAAAGGCTGTTCATATCATTTACGTGGCCCAGAAAATTCACATTTTTTTCGATGCCGAAGTCCTGGATCATCTTCTCAAGTTCAATCCTGAACTTTCCCTGACATTCACCGGCAAAGTGAAACTGAACCTCAGGAAAAGACTTCAGAATGGAAGGAATTGCTTGTATAAATAAATCCTGCCCCTTGTACGGAATGACGCGGCCCGGAACCAGAACAATTCTCTTACTTGAGCGCTTTTCTGACCTGGGAATTGCTTCGTAATTTGCACCGTAATAAATGACGGAAATTTTTTCTTCAGGAATTATTCCCGCTCTCGACATCAGATTTTTCAAACTATTTGAGACCGCTGCGTGTCGTATGATTTGAGGTTGATTGAATCGAAGCAAACGTACGTAGAGCGAATTGCCCACCTTTGATGGGTCGAAGCCGTGCAATTGCTGAAACTTTTCATCAAAGCCGTGAATGGTAGAAACCAGCCGAAGCGATTTGTTTAGCCATCGACGAATGACGGAGAACCAAAATTCCGCCTGAATGAGATGCACGTGGATCAGGTCGTACGTTTCCCTTTTCGCAAATCCATTCAACCGCCGCAATAATTTCAGGCTGAATTTTCTTTTTGAATAAATGACTTCACAAGGAATTTGCAACTGGCGAATTGTATCGAACATCACTGTAAGTTTATCTGCATCCTTTGGGTGAATGACGAAGAGCAACTGGCAGTGAATTCCACGACGAATCAATTCCGGAACGAGAGTGGTGAAATACCTTTCGGAGCCGGCATACGCTTTTACCCGTTGAACAAACAGTATTTTCACTCGAGAAGATTTAAATAGGATCGTGTCATCTGAATGTGTCCACAGTGTTTGTTTGCATAATCATTAGACGCTGTACTCAGTTTTGTTCGAAGGGATTGGTCAGAAATCAGAAGATCCAACGCCGATTTCAGTGCTTCTGCATTTTTAGGTGGAATGAGTATTGCCGTTTTGTCCGTCAAAAAATTATTTATGCCCGCCACATCGGATGCAATGATCGGCAAGCCTGCTGCCTGTGCCTGCATTAGCGCCAGGCTTGATGTTTCGCCAAGAGACGCGTGAACATAAATATCCAGGTCTTTGAGAAAAGCGATGATCTCTTTCGACGACAGGAGTCCGTGGAAGAAGATACGAGGATGGTTGAATTTCGCACGTAAGTCGTTCAGCAACGGTCCGTCACCTGCAACGTGGAGCTCGACGTCTTGCGAATGAATCGATGTAAAGGCCTGCAAGAAAGTGTCGTGATCGCGAAAGGAATTGATTCGGGCGACCATCCCGATTTTTCCGACACTTGAATAATCGCGTTGCGTCACATACAACGACAAATCGATTCCTGTGGGAATAATGTAGTTCTTCTTCGGCTTGAACAAAAACCGAAGTTTCCGTTTCAAGTCATCCTGATAGGACTGTGTCAAACACACGACTTTATCAGCACGCCGCTGGGCAAGAGCAGACCACAACAACTCTTTGCGGGTTTTGAGATGATTGGCCTGATGTTCGACGTAAATCAACTGGCATCCGTCAGGCAGCCTGGACGACAATGGATGAATGAGCGAATTGACGTGCAGCGTTACGGCGGTCGGCGCCAAACTGCGGAGGTAGCCTTTCAGACGCGCATAGGCATCGCTGTCAAATCCGGAGGCCTTCTGAATGATTTCTAGCTTGTCGGTCACTTTCCGGGCGGTCTGAAACAATTGATCGGGCGTATAGTCAACACCAAAAAAAATGATTGCGTGATGATATTCCTTGTCTACATCACCCCAGATCAAATTGAAAATATAATCTGCCGTGCCACCAGGACCAGAATAGATGATATGTGCGATGACAGGCACTTTCATACAGCGGATTCCTTAAGGGAAAACAAAATGCTCTCGATTTCGGAGATCTTTGAATCATAACTGTTGTCTAACGCTCTCGATCGGCGCTTCTCAATCAACTCGGCTGAATTCCAATAGGACAAATTCGATTTTATCTTGGCGAACATCTCGCGAATTTCCTCTGGGTCCGTTTTAATTTGAATTATTTCACTCTCTTCGTGTTGATGCTCGTCCAGATAGGTTGCCAAGGTGATTTTACCCGAGTACAGATAGGCCATTATCTTGTGCGAATTGCTATGATTTTTCTCGGCGTGTTTCTTAAACAAAACCAGATTGATATCCGACAATTGAAGATACGACGAAATCTCGGAGGACGGAACACCACCGGTGAAAAAGATATTTCCAGTCGCCTCAAGTTTGGATTTAATCGCAAGGGCAATGTGATTTCCGTTGGACAAATTCGATGGGCCAGTAGGCCCGATCAGAATAAAATCCACATCTGTATTCTCATTTGCCAGTCGACCCAAAACATCATAATCTATTTCGGAATGGATATTGCCAACATACATCGCTTTTAACTTGTTTTTACCCGGCAAATTAACGGGATGCACTTCATTGAAACCATCAATGTCGGCTCCGTGGCTGATTTTGTGTACATTCCTGGAAAACACAAGTAGGTCGTTTCGGATCAGATTCGTCACAGCAATAACAACATCAGCCGACTTGCAGCACCGTTCTTCGAATTTTGCGCCCGGGTGAAAATCAACACTGTGATAGATGTACTGTTTACCTATGAACCACCTGAGATTCCAATAGCGGTAAGGGTCAAAACTCCAGACAACATCAAATTCCGCTATTCCCATTTCCGCTTGGAGCAGCCTGGCCTGTCGTTTATAAATAATGGCCTGACAGAACGATGGAAATTTGTTTAGAGAAGGCAACAAGTTTTCGTAATTGACAATTCTCAGACGTTCACGTAGAGTCTCCGTACGAAATTTGATGCCGGAAAAGGGATGCCAGCGCGACCGTGTAACTGGATTCAGAAAATAAACATCGTTGTGTTTTGAAAGGTAGGTCGCGTAGTGATGCTTGGAAAGCTTGGCAGGACCCCAAGCCTCGGGGGAAATAATAAGAATCGTTTTTGCCTTCAACATACGCCCTAATGTCCGACCATTTTCTTCAGAATTTTTACTCCGGGAACAAATTTGCTCAATGGTTTTTCGCTTTTGAATTCCGTATGGCTGCGGATTGGTTGGCGCATCATTTCCTCAAACTCGTCCTCAGAAAATCCAAGTTTTGATAGAAAATACTTTTTGTCGGCCCGCAACGTTGCCGAATCGTACACTGGTTTTTTTATTTCTTCAAGCGCCTGGCTGCGGGTCATAGCGCCAGAGCAAATCAGATTCGAGAGATGTGCTTTGCGCTTGTCCAGATGAAATCGTTCCGGGAGAATGTATCCCTGATAAAATCGTGTAAATAAATTTTCGAAATGTTTCTGACCATACGGCTCCCACCCCAGTTCACGTTGTAGAATTTCAATTGCCTTTTCGCGATTGTAGTCAAGATAATTCAAAGGAGTAACAGTTTGAATTTTGTAAAAATATTTCGCAAGAATTTTTAGTCTCTGACCGAACAGCGGAAAATTGCCAATCGGTTTCTCACCAAATCTGCGGTGAATGTCGGTAAGATTGGTCGCATCCCCTTTGTCGTAATTGAAATTAGCGGGCAGTATTGATTCCGTAGCGACATTAAATCCGCTGATAATGTAGCGGGTTTGGAATTTCATCGCAAGTTTGATAACGACTGCAGCAATGGCGTGATCTGCTGGAACGTCAAGATCGAGCACACCTGCCTTGAGATAGGCCCTTTGAACGTCGCGCATCTCATCCCAATTGACCACAACAGTGTGCAAATCGAATTTGAGCCTTTCGACGATATACCGAATGTTCCGTGTGGCCTCCTTGGAGTTCCAGCCATTGTCCATATGAACACAAAGCACTTTCAACTCCTTTTTCTTCGCTTCGAGCGCAAGAAAACTACTGTCAACTCCTCCACTTAACCCGAGAATACAGTCGTATTTTTTTTTCAATCCGTCCTTTTTCATCGCGCTCACAAGCCGCTCCCATTCTGCAGCGCCTTTTTCTCCCTTTAGCGTGAGGCGTGCCTCATCGTCGTAGTATTTCCGACAATGATTGCAAAATCCATTGGCATCAATAGAGATATCCGGATCATCTCCGCCGTCGAGAATACAATTGGAACAGGTCTTGTTCATTCGATTCGATCGATGAGGGACAGAAACAACAACCGGAGACGATTCATTTCTTCCGGGCGATTGCCATACTTTCGGACACTAAGGTAACCATTCATCACAAAATCAGGAGGATAATTTAAGATTGCATCGGCAAGCAGTTCGGCCAGCTCGTCTTCATTTGTCGTTTTCATTGCTCGTGCTGCACTTCCAAATAACTGTTGATCGTACGATACGTTTCCCAGAATCAATGGACTTTTTGAGGCGAGCGCCTCGAGCCCTGAAACCGGTGTACCATCACTCTTTGGTACCATAACGGTTATAGCGGCGTGTTTGTAAAGTGTCCACATTTTTTGCTCGGGCAGGCGGTCATAAACAACAAAATCAATTTGGTTTTCGTTGCATAACGTGTTGAATGCAGTCAAATAGGGTCGGTCAACAGCGGATCCGGCTCCAACAAAAATCAATTTGTACTTCGATTTTAAGTGCGGATCAAGTTTGCTAAAGGCTTTGACGATGAGTTCATTTTGATAAAGTGGCAAGAGGTAGCGGGGACAAAAAATATACTGTCTGGATTGAATTCCTTCCGGTAGTGCAGTTCCTGGAAATTTTTCAATCTCATCAACTTCCACTCCTGTCCGCACGACAATCGCGTCATCGATTCCAAAAAGATCAGCAATGCCTTTTCTTTGTAGATCGGAAGTTGATGTGATAAACTCTGCTCCTTGAAATGCATCCCGGTACAGTTTCTTCCAAAGGACTCCTGTACCTCTTTTTCGGATAATCGCAGGAATATCTAGTAGAACGTCCGAACCTCTCGTCGAGATGACGTATGGAATATTAACGGAATTTGCCCAAAGACAATAATCGGTTGCATACTGAAAATGCAGCACATCAATTCCGTGACGCTTAATCTGGGCGCCAAGTAATTTTGATCCTGAACGTGTACGAATTGGTTTGGAGATTGAATAATCCGGAATGGGATTGAGCAATGTAATGCCTTCATTGGCCAATCTGGTCCTGACGTCTTCAGACAATTTATTCTGATCCCGCTGGTTTCCCGCAACGAAAACCGTTGCGTATTGGGACATATACCGGAACCAATTCAGATTATGCGAATCACCGGGGTTGCATAACACAAGTATTTTGAGACACGGATAAGAAAGCTTCCCCTCCGAAATTTCCTCAAGATTCCTTTTGTCCGGATAGTTTATAAGCACGGCATTTTTACCACCGGAAAAAACAAACTTCGTACCGGCGGCAAGGCCAGAAGCATCAGCCAGTTGATACGCACGAATCATATCCCGATTGGTGTCCGCCCCTCCACAGACTATCACCGGCAAATTCGTGTTTCGTGTAATCCGGTTAATCAGGACGAGGTCGTACCCGATTCTCCAGCCGTCGCGATCAACTGATTGAATAAAAATTTCACCGGCCCCTGCTGATTCCATTTTTTTGACGAGCGCCAGAGGAGAAGTTCGCAGGGCTTTCCTGGTTTCATAATCGTAAACGGCATAACCCGTCGTTGTTTTTATCACGTCCACTGCCCCTACGACGGCCTGGCTTCCGAATTTCGATGCGATCTCACGGATCAACCCGGGAGTTCGCCTTGCAGCCGAATTAAGAATGATCTTCTCGACGCCCATTGAAATTAGCCTTTCGGCTACGGCGAGACGCTTCACACCTCCACCATACGAGAACGGCATATACGCTTCGTCCGTGATGCGCTTCAACAATTCGAAATCCGGATCACGATTTTCCGCGGTAGCATTTATATCCAAAAAAATTAACTCGTCTGCCTTACAGTCATTGAAAATTTTGACTGCGTTGATTGGATCGCCGAGATAAACAGGTTGGCGGAATTTTTGGGTCTTTACCAATCCGCCCGAACTCAGCAGTAGACACGGAATGACTCGGGGACGAAAACTACCCATACATTGTGTAAAAGTTATTCAATATCCTCAGCCCCTGCTCGTGGCTTTTTTCAGGATGAAACTGAACACCTAGGATATTTTCTTCTTCGATTACGGCACAGAGGTCGGCACCATAATAGGGTACGAGCGAGACGCAGCGATTGCAATCCGTCGGAGAAATTGCGTACGAGTGAACAAAATAGAAGCGTTCGTCCGGATGAATTCCGTCCAGTAATTGACTTTCGCGATGCGACACAAGTTTGTTCCAACCCACGTGTGGTACTCTTGCTCCGGCATCGGGTGGATTGATCAATTTCGCGGTTCCTCCTACAAAACCCAGGCCATCAACCTTGCCCTCGTCGCTGTGCGATGCAAGAAGTTGCATCCCAAGACAGATGCCAAGGATCGGCCTCCGCTTGTTTAACACGTGTTCCCTGATAATGTTGATCATACCTGTTTCACGAAATTGCGTCATTCCGGCACCAAAATGACCAACTCCGGGTAAAATAAAATGAGTGCAGTTTTCAAAATATGATCCTTCTCTTGACAGCAGAATATGTTGAATCGAAAGCCGGTCCAATGCCTTTTCAACCGCACGGATATTGCCTAAGTTTATGTCGATAATTCCGACCATCAAAGATTATTTTTCATCCAAATCTCGAGACAAACCAAAGTCCAGATCCTATCCGTATGATCCTTTTTGCCGGTACAGTGTTCCTTCATTAAGTCTTCCGCCTTACGATTGACAATGGTAGCTCTTCCGATAAGGTCGCTGATGTGATCGGAAGCGAAATGATATAGTTCCTTCTTCAGCCAGTGACCCACGGGAATTCCGAATCCGCGCTTCTTTCTGCTGAAGATGTCCGGATACATAAATTTTTCGCCAAGTTTTTTGAGGAGGTACTTGAGTTCACCGTTTTTAAATTTGAGATCCATCGGCAGAGAAAAAGCCAATTCGGCAAGTTCGTGGTCCAGGAACGGACATCGAACTTCGAGCGAATTCGCCATTGCCGCGCGGTCAACTTTGACAAGATAGTCGTTTAGCAGTCTTGTTTTTAGTGACGCTTTCATCAGTGCATTGGTGGCCGAATTCTGGTTCTGCTCCGACATCACCTGTGCAAAGTGCCGTTGCGCAAAATTTCCCCGGTCCACGAAGTACTTTCCATTGCTGGGAGGAAATGCCATTTTCCGGTGTAGTCGGAGTTCAGGTGGAATTTTCAGATACTCAAGATCACTGCCCGCATTTTTAATATTTGCACTGATTCTCGATCCCACTTTACTCGCCCAACCTGCCACCGAACGAAACCCCTTGGAAGGATAATTCGTTGCAAATTTTTCTGCGGAGTAGCAGTAACCGTAATCAACGTAGCCACCAAACATCTCGTCGCCACCATCGCCTGACAGCGCAACCGTCACGTGCTTTTTTATCTCCCGTGAAATGTAATATGTCGGAATGGCGCTGCTGTCGCCAAAGGGTTCGCCGTAACAATCCAAAATTTTATCTACGTCTGCCAAAATGTCTGGCGAAAGAAGAAATTCGTGATGCTTGGTGTTGTAACGTTTTGCAATAATTTGAGCGTCCTTCAGTTCATTGTAATCTTCAAAATCAAATCCAACGGTAAATGTTTTGATCTGTTCGGTGGTGGTCGCCGCGAGCATAGAGACAATCAAACCGGAATCCACACCGCCACTTAAAAAACAACCCACGGGTACATCCGAAATAGTACGTTTACATATCGCACCCTGTAGTGCATTTGTGATTTTTTCCAGTGCAAGTTCTTCGTTTATATTGAGGGGTGTTTCTTCAAGTTTCCAATAAGGTCGTTGAAGCAATGTTGCATCTCCGAACTTTATTTCACAGTATTGTCCCGGTTCAACCTGTTTTACCTCTTTCCAGATACTGTGCGGCTGTGGAACGGACATTTCGGAGAGATAATAATCGAGACTGTCATTGTCAAGATGAAGGCTCTTTTTATACATCGCCGTCATTAGTCGGATATCCGAACTAAATGTGAAAGAAGGCACATTGCAGTAGTAAAGCGGAGCCTGACCAAAACGATCTCTTGCGAGAAATATCTTGTTCACAGAAAAATCGGCGATGGCGAAAGCAAACTGACCATTGAGCATTTTCAAACATTGTTCAATGCCATTCATTTCATAAAGCTCCAGAATTACTTCCGTATCGCTGTTTGTTCGCCAGGGAAAGGCGACCTGCTTTTGAAGGTCACGATAATTGAAAATTTCACCATTGAAAACAATGGCGCTTTTTCCGCTTTTCGAAAGCATAGGTTGATTTGAACGCTCGGAAATATCAATCACGCTTAAACGTGTGTGCGCCAGAATCAGGGCATCTTTTTCAAAGTATCCAAAGTGATTGGGGCCTCTGTTCTTCAACACGGTGCTGCTTACAGATAAAAATTGCGCCCTCAGGTCGGTGCCCCTGTCAAAGTTCAATATCCCGGCAATACCGCACATTACAGTCCCCTTAGTTTATAGTGCATTTTTTCTTGCGAGTAAATGAGATGGTATGCTATCAACATCGAATTTGCGGACAGCGAGAATATTCTGAAATTGGAAAATTTCATTAAACGCCTGCCAGCTTCCGAGCGGAATCAATCCACGCTGCGAAAGTCGATAAAACCCAAATCCTGGCAAGACGGTATAAAAATCCCGCAAAAAAATTCGCTGAACGGCAGATGTTTCGTTGAATTCGAACTGAACCATCGCTATGCGATCCTCCGCTATCATTCGTGCGGCTCCCTGCAACACGTCCAGTTCAAATCCTTCGGTGTCTATTTTCAATAAGTCGATTCGCTCTATTTCGTGGGTCTGACAATACGAATCAATTGTGTCAATATCAATTTCGATTTGCATCGGATTTTGGACTCCTGAAACTGACTTTAGTATCTCTGAATTTGATGTGGCCATCACCGAAACCGGATCCAACTCGTCGAAAAAGAGGCTCTGTTTACCTCGTAACCTTCCAAGGCCCAATGGCTCCGACTTCACTCTATGCGAAAGACTCGTGTCGAGCAACTGAAAAGCGGATGGATTTGGCTCGAAACAAATCAGGCGTGCCATAGGAATTTCCGACAGGACGAGTCCTGCATATTGTCCCCGGTTGGCTCCGACATCGAAAATCAGCGGTGATTTTGCCTTGTACCGCTCGGCGAAAAATTTACAGATGAAAAACATCTCACCAGACGCCTGGAAACTGTGAGACTGGTTGATGCCACTCCCTGCATAGGCAAGACGCACCAGATCGAGCCCAGCCATTCTACCAAGACACCGAATAAAGCGCGAAACCAATCGACCGATGGCATTTTTCATTCTTCCCGTGGCTTTCGCAATTTGTTCAGACTGCTGAAGCTAATCATTTTTGCCCAGAGAAGTGCAAGGGCATATCCGCAAACGATGATCACCTTGTATAAAATGGCTGTACCGGTCGGCAATCCTTGAGTCGGTAACCAATAGCAGCCAAAATACATTGCAATGGCAAACAGCAATACAAATCCGAGGGTCCGTATGGGGTCCACAGGAAAGGAGTAGTACTTTCTGGACATAACAAATAAACTGAAATTATTTACGAACACGCTTATTAAAGTGGCACTTGCCGCGCCGGGTAACTTAAATTCTGAAATCAGGAGATAGTTGAGTCCCACATTGAGCAACGCGGATACGATGACCAGCAAGGCAACTGTTTTAGTTTTTTCGCGAATATGGAGTCCAGGTGAGAACATTCCCAGACCCGTAATGAGAATTGATGTATACAGAATGGGCATTATTTCACCTGCAGCGAAATACTCCGGTTGTGTAAAAATGTAGAGACATTCGTACGAAAACAAAGAAAGGAGAAGCACCCCTCCTGAACCGATGGCGATGAACAGTCGAAACATTCGCCCGAGTTGATGCAAAGTATACTCGTCTTTGTGCCGCTCATAAATCAAGGGTGCAAGAGCAGCCGAAAATCCTACGATGATAATTGAAATACCGGAGGCAAATTTCGCGCCAATTGTATAAACACCTTCATCAGCAAAAGACAGAAATTCCTTGATGTAAATCCGGTCGATGAAATCGAGAACCATATAAGAAATGGATGCAGGGACCAAGGGAAAACTGAACTGGAGTGCCTTGCCAAGGAGGTGCGATTTGAATTTTGCAGTCAGCTCTCTTCGGATCATATAAAACTGAACCGCAACGATCATCGGGGCAACAATGATGGATGCGTAGTAGATGCCGTTGATTCCCGAATCAAAAACGAGAACAAACCACAATGTCAGGGCAATGTTGAGAATCGCGTGGGTAAATGACATCACAGCAAATTCCACCGATTTACGAAGAAAGCGCATATAAACGCCAAGCAAATAAAACATCGCATTGACGGCAATCGACACGATCGATAGACGAAATGTGTTTGTGGATATGGTGATCTCCTCGTTGGAAAGCATCCGGATAAAAATTCCTGGAAACAGAACGATGAGACCACACACAATGATGTATGCACCGGCAACAAACCAAATAACGGTGGATGCGAGGTCTCTTTTTCGATCGTGATCGTAACTCGGTTCGGCGACATATCTTCCAAGGCCCTGGTTCAGTTGGAGACAAACAATCGCATTCAGGAACGCACCAAAAACCAAAAGAATGTCGATGATTCCATTGTCAGAAGGTTCGAAGTAGGTGGTATAAAACGGGAGCAACAGCAAACTCACTCCCTTCGTCAAAAGACTGGAAAAGGTGTACAGACCGCCTTCTTTCAAAAAATCCCGCAGCATAAATTCAATTCCCTAATTTTGTCCTTTCCCAAGGACCCGGAAAAGCAATACTCAAAGTAAGATAAATGAGTGTTGCAACGGGCATTTAATCCATTTATTCTGTGAACAGCCGAATATGAATTTAGTTTTTGCTTCTCAAAACCGACACAAATTACTTGAAATTCAGAGACTAATGCCGAAGTCCATCGAATTGACCTGTCTGACAGATCTGGGTTTTATGGATGAAATTCCCGAAACCGGAACTACCCTGGAGGCCAATGCCCGGGAGAAGGCGATTTTTGTTCATCGAAAATTCAACGTAAACTGTTTTGCCGAGGACACAGGGTTGGAAGTCCCTTCACTGAACGGTGAGCCGGGGGTTTACTCGGCACGTTACGCCGGTCAAAACAAATCGTCCGAGGAGAATATTGCGCTTTTGCTTGAAAACCTGCGGACCAGGTCTGACCGGTCCGCTCGATTCAGGACGGTCATATCTCTTTTTTTGGACGGTATCGAACACCAATTTTCCGGCGAAGTGGGTGGTAGAATCTCGGAAAAAATATCCGGCAACGGCGGATTTGGCTACGATCCTGTATTTATTCCCGAAGGATTTTCGAAAAGCTTCGCTGAACTCTCCGTTGAAGAAAAAAACACGATTTCGCACCGTGGCAAAGCGATGCGAAAACTCATTGACTTTTTAAACGAAATCGGCTAAGACCTCTTCACCTAGCACTTTTCTCTCGACCAATTCCTGCAATAACAAGCGAGCCTGGTCGAAGCGCATCACGACCTTTTTCTTCTTGCCGGGACGCGAAAACCAGACGTTCATAACCTGTGTGGTGGTGACATAATTGTTTCGGACGTTCACTTTCTGAAATTTTACATCGAGGGTATCGTATGGAAAAATGGAGTCGCGGAATTTTCTGACACGCACGCCAGCATCGCTGATGTAAACACGGTATCCGCCGGTTGCGAGAATCCAGATATAATAATACAGCGGGAGGATCAATACCGCAAATCCGATGAGGTACATCCAGATCTGAACTTTTCGTGGCAGCCCTGATCCGGCATAACCCATCAAGAGGTACTGCAAATCATATACCTTTTGGCCGTCTTTCACAGGAGCGACTATTGCTTCGCGCAGATCGTCCCAGGGAATGCCTGCCGGAAGTCGGGACTTGAGGTCCTCGAGAAATTGAGCCGTGGTAGGATTGTGGATTTTTGCCGGAATCCACTGAAATTTCTTTTCCTTGCCCTCTTCGATAAAAAATATTCGGAATTGCACTTCATCACCAAGACCGATAGGAGGTTTTTTTAGCACTACCCTACTGATCTGATCAATCCTGCACTCCTTCAAGCGCCGAATCATATGGCAGTACACGACATCTCCTTCAAACCCCATTTTATAAGTGAGCGCCGAGCTTTCTATCGGATAAATTTTGTCTTCCATACGCTAAATGTACTGAGAACCGATCTCAAAACGCTGTTTGAAATGGTTTCGATTTAGAAAAATTAATTGTCCCGAATTTTTGTCCGAAGAAAAAATTTCCTCAACTTGAGCCCGGGCTCCTCAATGCTCTTTCTCATCACGAAGGCAGCTATCGCGGTTGCGAGAAGGTAAACCACAAGACCCCAAAAGAACGGCAATTCCGCCACGTAAAGAATGTAAAACGAAATGAAAGCATTCCACAAATACATCGCGTAACTGTGGTCGGCAATCCAGCGAACGATTTTGAAATCTCCGAATGAAAAGTGCATTGCTCCGCGCATCATCAGGTAACAGCCAATCGGCATAAAGGTATAGAGCAAAACGTGAAAGAAAAACGGACCGAAATCAATATGCCGGCTTAAGACACAACCCGAGAAAAGCAACAGGCCGATGAAAAAAACAGGCCAGTTGTTCTTCTGAATTTTTCCCAGCTGTATTTGCTGAAACGACAGCAAGACCCCTAACATCAATGAATCCATCCGGAGATGTGTCATCGCCAGGTACGGATCACCGTAGAAGTGATGCGTAATACGGAAGATTATGGCCGAAGCGATGACGACCCAAATTGACCACTCGAGTACGCGCGGTCTAAATGTGTAGCTGACCAACCAGGTGATGCATAGGAATAGCACGGTAAGAAACAGGTAAAAGTGTTCTTCAACGCAAAGAGACCAGGCCAATTTGAAAATCCACGGATGACTGTAAACGTAATTGAGATAAAAGAAAAGATAGGGCGATGATTCATTCACTGAAAAGACCTGATCCGGAAAGTCTGGCAAGAGTAAAATTTTTGCGAGAAAATATCCACCGACAATGAATGCGAAATAGGATGGAAAAATTTTCGTCGCACGTTTGACCGTGAAGGTCCACCAGTCGGCCCGTTGACCGTTCTTCAGATTCAATAGATAGGGCCGAGAAACAAGGTATCCCGAAATGACAAAAAACATATCCACACCCAGAAGTCCGGAGGGAACCAACTTATCGTAGTGAAACAGGACCACCATAAGGATCGCCACACAGCGAAAGAAATCAACCGACGGGATACGGGATGAAGTCATCTGTTAAACAATTTACATTTCGCTGCGTTGCACCGCGACAAAGATGTGCAATTCCACACAATTAGTACCGGGAACCCTGGCTGATTCCGGTTGATTTATTTCGGATATCTTTGCCGGGCTCGAGGCGACGGGTACGAGAACCTTTATTTCAATGATACAACGCATTCAAACAGTCTACATTTTTTTGGCGGTAACTTGTAACGTCCTGATGTGGTTCTTCCCGCTCTTCGGACTCAGCATTGAATATAAAGGAAAAAAACTCGCTGCGGAACTCAGTGCCGATCAACTGTCCGGAGAGGGTATTCAATTTGATGTGAATCTTTTTTGGATATATGCTTCTTTCATTTTGATTTCCGTAGGGACTATTTTCTTTTTCAAAAAGAGAAAAACGCAATTGCTTTTGTGCCGCCTGAATCTCATCAGCCAGGCCCTCTTTGCTTCTGGGATTTATGCATTTTACTATTTTGGCAGGAACTTTTTAGCCCGTGAAATTTTTCCAGGCCCTGGAGAAGCAACCATTCAATTCCACGCCGGGGTTGGCATTTACCTTCTCGTGGTGCCCATTGCATTTATCTGGCTTGCCATCCGGGGTATAAAACGCGATGAGGAATTGCTCAAATCAATTGAAAGACTGAGATGAATATCCTCTCCGTTGAAAGTCTTACCAAATCGTTTGGAGAGCGGATCATTCTTAAGGAAATAACCTTCGGAATCGATCAGGGCGATAAGGTTGCATTCATCGCAAAAAATGGTGCGGGTAAAACCACTTTGCTTAAAATACTCTGCGGAATCGATGTTCCTGATTCGGGTCGAATTGTGTTTCCCAACGGCATTCGGGTAGAATACCTTGAACAATTCGAGAATTTCACAGACGGATTGACGGTGCTAGAAGCGGTGCTTGAAGCGAAGACCCCCGCAGCCGATGCGATTCGAAAATATGCGTTGGCTACGGCAGATGCTGGAGAATCATCAAAGTTTGACGAGGCCGTTGAGGCGATGTCCAACACCGGTGCCTGGGATTACGAAGTGAAAATCAGTACGATTTTGTCCCAACTCAAAATCGATAACAAATACCAACTCGTTTCTGAATTGTCCGGAGGCCAGAGAAAAAGAGTCGCGTTAGCCAAATTGCTGATCAGTGAACCCGATGTGATGATTCTCGACGAGCCGACGAATCACCTCGATCTGGATATGATCGAATGGCTTGAGGAGTTTTTGACCAGGACCACCTCGACGGTTTTGATGGTTACACACGACCGCTATTTTCTTGAAGTGATTTGCACAACGATTTTTGAGCTCGCTGATCTGACCTTGTACAAGTACCCGGGCAATTTTTCGTACTACCTGGAAAAAAAGGCCGAGCGGGAGGAAATTCTTCTGGCCACTGTCTCCAAAGCGCGCAACACGATGCGCACCGAACTCGAGTGGATTCGTCGCCAACCAAAAGCCCGTGGAACCAAGCAAAAAGCACGGATTGACGCCTTTGAAGGAATAAAAACGGTCGCCCAGCAGAAAATCGAAAAAGACGAAATGGAGATCCAGATCCAGATGGAGCGCCTTGGTACAAAAATTGTCGAGTTCCATAAAGTTGGAAAGTCATTTGGCGATAAAATGCTGATCCGTGATCTGAGCTATTTCTTCAAACGTGGTGAAAAGATAGGTATTGTGGGTGCCAACGGTACTGGAAAGTCGACACTCTTGAATCTCATTGCCGGCCTCGATGCGCCTTCCAAAGGAAAAATCGTTCTCGGCGACACCGTTCGAATCGCCTATTACACACAGACCGGAATTCCGATCAAGGACGACAAAAAAGTCATCGAAGTGGTTCGGGACATCGCTGAGTTCATTCCACTCACCAAAGGGCGCAAAATGATGGCATCACAGCTGCTGGAAACCTTTTTGTTCCCAAAGGATATGCACTACAATTTCGTTTCCAAATTAAGCGGCGGCGAAAAAAAACGATTGTATTTGCTGACCATTTTGATGAATAATCCAAATTTTCTGCTGTTGGATGAGCCAACGAACGACCTTGATATTTTTACTCTTTCCGTGCTGGAAGATTATCTGATGCGTTTTGAGGGCTGCCTGGTAATTGTTTCGCACGACCGGTATTTTATGGACAAAATGGTGGACCATACCTTTTATTTCGAGGGCGACGGGGTGATCAGCGACATTCAGGGCAACTACACAAAGTGGCGCGAAGCACTGAAAGAACGTCAAAAGCAACTGCGCAGTTCAACCGCCTACGTACAGACTCAAAAAGTCGATTCACCCACAACATCTTCCGAAAAGAAAACCGCCAAACTGAGTTTTAAGGAGAACAAGGAATTCCAGGAACTGGCGGAAGAAATTAAGCAGTTGGAAACCGAACGAGAAGCGCTTACAGAAAAACTCAACTCCGGCACGATGTCCTCTGACGAAGCAAACGCAGCAGCGACGAGACTTGGAACGATAGCAACCCTGATCGACAGCAAGGAACTGCGTTGGCTGGAACTGGCCGAACGAGCCGAAAATTAACCGCGACCACAGATGAGTTTTCAGTTGCGGATGTTGCGTTGGAAAATGGGCTTGTTGTCTGTCATTTGGCCATCACTTGCAGCGCGGAAGGCCTTTCAGCTTTTTCAAAACGTGCGTTTCAAATCGGTCCGGAAACGAGAAATGGACTTTTACAACGAGAACAAACGGGAAGTTGTGCCCTCCTCCAGCGAAGACATTTTCTGTTACCGCGGTGGCGACCCAAATGGACCGACAATAGTCCTCGTTCACGGGTGGGATTCAAACGCTGGTTCTATGTCGCAATGTTTCCGCACACTTTCCGGACTGGGATTTAATGTGCTGTCATTCGATCTTCCAGGGCACGCATTTTATAAAAAAACGTATACGAATTTGCCCGAGTCTGCGGCAGCGCTGAAAACCGTGATCGACCATCTAGGGCCATTAAAATCCGTTTCATTTGTCGCACATTCCTTCGGATCGGCAGTTACTGCGTGGTATTTGGCCGAGTCAGGCTTTCAGGCCGACAAACTGATTTTTCTCACCGGACCGAATCGTATAGAAAATGTATTTCTGCAATTCAAACAGGCCATCCATCTTGGCGACAAAGCCCATAAGAAAATGATCTCACTCACCGAAGATATTTTGAAAAAACCACTCTCAGAAGTGAGCATTGAAAGTCATCTGAAAAAATCCACGTTTAGGAAATTGATTCTCGTTCACGACCACAACGATCGGGTGCTGCCGTATAGTAACTCCGTTGAAATAAAAACTGCAATTCCTGAGGCTGAACTTGTGACATTGGAAAACACAGGGCATTATCGGATGCTGTGGAATGTGCAGGTGATTCGGGTAATCGCGCAGAAAATTGGCTCGGTTTGAAGAGGCGACCACTTTGAACAGTCCTTTTATCCAGATATGATCGAAAAATAACGCTTAGCTTCCCTTAATTTGTCGACCTTCAAGGTAAGTTTTTCAAAATTAGTACTTAATCAATTGATTTATTGTTATATAAGCCGACAAATCCGGCTTTTGATCATCGATAACAACAATTTAGTACAAAATATACTCATAAATATATTTGCGCATTTCGAATATTTTCGTATATTTGTACATCATATACTGAAGAATAATTGAAATTCAAGTTAGAAAATATTGCAACCATTCAAAGCGGAATTTTCTCCCTGTTCGGACAACTCGGTTCGGCAATTTATTTGCAGGCGAACTATTTTAATGAGTTCGGTGAGTTGAAAAATACCATCAGGCCAAACCTAGTCTTGAATGACAAAACCGAAAGACATTTGTTAGACGAAGGCGACATCCTATTAGCGGCCAAGGGAAATAAAAACTTTGCCGTACTGGTCAAAAACAAAATGCTTCCTGCGGTTGCGTCGTCAACTTTTCTTGTGCTACGGATTAAGCGTGAATATCTGACCAAAATAATACCTGAATTTCTGGTTTGGCTTTTGAACCACTCCCACAACCAGTCAATCTTAAAATCAAAAGCGGTGGGCTCCGGTGTCCCATCCATTTCAAAAAAATCGCTATCTGATTTTAATGTGGACATTCCGGAAATGACCACCCAGCAAAATATTCTGGTGGTTGATGAACTCCGGAAAAGAGAAAAACAGATCAAACAAAAAATTGAACAACTGCGCGAAATGCAGATGCAACAACTACTTTACAACCTAAAACAACCGAAAGCCTTTGCTCATGGAAAATAAGATTTCACAAAAGGACATTAACAACATTGTTTGGAAAGCCTGCGATACATTTCGCGGCATTATTGATCCAAGCCAATACAAGGATTACATTCTCACAATGCTATTTCTCAAATACGTGAGCGATGTTCACAAAGACATGTATCAAAGGCATCTCGCCAAGTACAAAGGTGACAAGGAGCGCGCCGAAAGAGCGATGCGACTGGAACGTTTTTCGTTGCCGAAGAAAAGCACTTTTGATTACCTCTACGAGCATCGAAACGAAACTCACCTTGGCGAAAAAATCGATATCGCGCTGGCGGACTTTGAAGAAGCCAACCGCGATAAATTATACAGCGAGGATGGAAGCGGTGTTTTCAGAAATATATCATTTAACAGCAGCAACCTCGGTGATGAAAAGGACAAAAATACGCGACTTAAAAATTTGTTGATCGACTTTAGCGTATTAGACCTCAGCCCTACACATCTCGAAAACAACGACGTCATTGGAGATTCTTACGAATTTCTCATTGCCAACTTTGCCAGCGATGCCGGAAAAAAAGCGGGAGAATTTTATACTCCGAGCGAGGTCTCCACACTTCTGGCAAAACTTACAAAATCAAAACCCGGAGCTCGCATTTCCGATCCTACGTGCGGTTCTGCTTCGCTATTGATTAAAGCCGCGAAGGAAGTTGGATCTGATAATTTTTCATTGTACGGACAGGAAGCCAATGGAAGTACCTGGGCACTGGCCGTAATGAATATGTTTTTGCACGGTTACGACAATGCCGTCATTCGCTGGGGCGATACCATCCGCAACCCAAAACTAAAAGAAGGCGATGCTTTGATGAAGTTCGATACCGTTGTAGCAAACCCTCCCTTTTCGCTGGACAAATGGGGTGCCGACGACGCAGCATCAGATAAATACAACCGCTTTTGGCGCGGCGTTCCACCCAAGAGCAAAGGCGACTGGGCTTTTATCAGCCACATGATTGAAACAACGTATGAAGGAAAAGGAAAAGTTGGTGTCGTTGTTCCGCACGGCGTATTGTTCCGTGGAAGTAGTGAGGGAAAAATACGTCAAAAGACTGTTGAGGAAAATATTCTCGAAGCAGTCATTGGCTTGCCGGCCAATTTATTTTTCGGAACAGGCATCCCCGCAGCTATTCTCATTTTTAACAAAGGAAAAGGGCGAAACACCAATGTTTTGTTCATTGATGCCAGCAAACATTTCGAAGCCGGTAAGAACCAGAACAAATTGCGCAAGGAAGACATTGATCATGTCGTTGACACCTACAAAAAATTCAATGCCGGAAAACTTGACCCCGGTGTAGTTGAAGAAAAATACAGCTACGTCGCAACTCAGGAAGTAATTCAAGAGAACGACTACAACCTGAACATTCCTCGCTATGTTGACACATTTGTTGAGGAGCCAGAAGTGGACATTGACGCCGTTCAAAAGGAAATATTTAAGCTTGAAAAAGAACTCGCCCAGGTACAAATTGAAATGGCGAAATATTTAAAAGAACTTGGAATTTAATTGCAAATGGCGTTATCAGATAAATTAATTCAGATTTCAAATCTCAAGGTCCTTCTCGACGAATTGATGCCGATGAAGCTTGAAGATGAAAAGCGGCTTTGGGAAAAAATCCGCATCGACTGGAACTATAACTCAAATAGCATCGAAGGAAACACATTGACTTACAGTGAAACTAGGTTACTGTTGATGTTTGAAGAAAGTTCGGGTGATCATCCAAAACGAGAACTCGATGAAATGGAAGCGCATGACGTGGCCATACACATGGTGCGAGAATGGTCCAAAGATAAAGTGAGAGAATTATCGGAAAGTGACATTAGGGAATTGAACAAAATAATTCTGGTACAACCTTATTGGAAAAACGCAATAACACCTGACAATCAACCCTCGCGCCGACAAATAAAAATTGGGGAATACAAAGAGCATCCTAATTCGGTTCGATTGCCTAACGGAGAAATATTTGAATTCTCTTCTCCGCTTGAAACGCCTCAAAAAATGGCCGAACTAATGAATTGGTATAGAAGCAATGACGTTGACCATCCTTCACTGATTGCGTCACAACTGCACTATAAGTTTATACGAATTCACCCTTTTGACGACGGAAATGGTCGGGTGGCACGTTTGATTGTGAATTATACCCTAATGAAAGAGGATTATCCACCACTGATTATAAAAAGCGATGAGAAAGATAAATACCTAACAGCTCTTCATAAAGCGGATTCTGGAGATATAGCGGCTTTTGATGAATACATGGCCGACCAATTGATTTGGTCACTGCAATTGGCAATTGATGCCGCAGAAGGAAACGAAATTACCGAACCGGGCGACATTGACAAGGAACTGAAGCAAATTGAACTGAAATTGAAAAACAATCAGGCAGAAGTTATTAAACGCAACGATCAGTTGGTGACAAATGTCTTTGAAAAGTCAATCAGGCCATTGGCAGAAGCGACGTACCAAAAATTGATAAAGTTCAATTCACTGTTTGCGGAATTCGAAGTAGTAATATATAAGGAAAGTGCTGGACAGGTTGCAGCGACTAAAGAAAAATACGACCAATTGCTATCAGACGCTTTTGTAACGAGGAATATTCACAGAGTAAGGATAGACTACAGATGGAACGGATTTAACAGGGCCGGTACGCACATATTTAATGCGTTTGCAGCATTGCAAATTGAGTTAGGTGACTTTGAATATATCATAAACAAAGAGGCCCAACCTTTAAATGAGCAAAAGTGTCTGTACAGCCAACAACTCAGCCAAACTGAAATAAATAAGATTGTGGACGATATGGCCAACAAAGTTTTGGCGGCGATTAAACAACAGTACAAACAATTGACGGGAAAAGAGCTTTGAAAAAGGAGCAAAAAATATTACCAGATTATAAATCCTCTCCTCTTGGGGCTGTTCCAACGGATTGGGATGTAATTGAATTAGGAAAATTAACAAAAAAAATAGGAAGCGGAGTGACTCCTACCGGCGGATCACAAGTTTATAAAAGAGATGGTCGGCCATTTTTAAGAAGTCAGAATGTAGGTTGGGGCAATTTATTAATGGACGATGTGGCATACATCAATGATGATATTCACAACACATTTAAGTCAACCGAAATACAACTAAACGATGTCCTTTTGAATATTACTGGTGCATCAATTGGAAGAAGCGCCGTGGCCACTCACGCGGTGATTGGAGGGAACGTAAATCAGCATGTTTGTATTATCAGAACGAACGACCAGGAGCTCCATCATTATTACCTAAACCTTTTTCTCCTTTCCAAAAAAGGGCAAAACTTAATCGATAGTTATCAGGCAGGTGGCAATAGACAAGGTTTAAATTTTGAGCATATTCGCTCATTCAAGATTCCCCTTCCTGGATTTCCAGAACAAACCGCCATCGCCAATGTACTTAGCGCTTGGGACAAAGCCATCCAAACCACCACAGCCATAATTACCCAAAAACAAAACCGTAAAAAATGGTTGATGCAGCAATTACTTACGGGGAAGAAAAGGTTGACTGCCTTCGCCAAAGCTTTGGCCGATAAAAAAGGCGTTAAGGGAAATATATGGCCTAAGAAAGTGCTCGGAGAATTTCTCGAAAAGCACAATGAAAAAACGACCGACAATAATCAATATCCCGTACTGACATCTTCTCGTAACGGAATTTTTCTCCAAAAGGATTATTACACAAGGGATGTTGCAAGTGAAGACAATACCGGCTATAACGTAGTACCAAGGGGTTATTTCACCTATAGACATATGTCTGATGATTTGATTTTTAAATTTAACATAAATGACATAGTTGACAGAGGAATTGTAAGTACGCTTTATCCGGTCTTCTCCGTAAAGAATATTAATAAGCACTTTTTATCATACAAACTAAACGAAGGCTGGGAATTTAAGAATCATGCGTTGCAGCAAAAACAGGGTGGATCAAGAACCTATATGTATTTTTCTGCCCTGGAGGAACTAAGCATCTATTTGCCATCCATCGACGAACAAAACGCAATTACAAATGTATTTCAAACAGCAGATAAAGAAATACAAGCCCTGCAAAGCAAACTTGATAAATTGAAAGAGCAAAAAAAGGGATTGATGCAGGTTTTGTTGACGGGAAAAAAGAGGTTAAAAATCAAGAAATGAATTACAGAAATTATAACATTGAAAACCTTTCTAAGCGCAAGCAAGTAGAAATGAAATATTTCTACCCGGGCATGAAGTGGCTTTATGCAAGATACTATGCCCTGTACGGATTTTATTGGGCATATAAATTATTTATGGAAGACTACACACTTCCAGCCTGGGAGCAATGGTCATTGTGGTTTTTTGCAATGGCAAGTCTTTACTTTTTTTCACGGGAAGAAGGCTTGGATGGTTTTTTTGATAAAAAGTGAAACAATTGAGGCATCACGTTCCTGACGTCAGGAAGATGATAAAATAAAATATTGACAGCCAGATAAATGAATAAGTAAAACCATTTTCCCGACGTCAAGAAAATGGTGCAAAATGATACATGGAAACTCCATCTTTTAAAGAAGATCACATCTCCCAAATCCCCGCCTTGCAGCTATTGCAAAAGTTGGGTTATACTTATTTAAGCCAGGAGGAAGCGATGCAATTACGCGGAGGCAAAACCACCAACGTATTGCTGGAAGACGTACTACGGAAACAACTGAAGGAAATAAACAGCATTAAACTTTCGTCGAGTAAAACATCATTATTCAGCGACACAAACATTGAAAATGGCATCCAAGCTTTGAAAGATTTGCCGATGCATGAAGGTTACATTGCGGCATGTGAAACCGCGTACAATTTATTAACCTTGGGCAAGGCACTGGAACAAAGCATTGACGGCGATAAAAAGAGCTTTACCCTTCAGTACATTGATTGGCAAAATATTGAGAACAATGTTTTTCATGTTGCCGAAGAGTACAGCGTAATGCGCAGTTCCAGCAAAGAGTATTACCGACCTGACATTGTGCTTTTCGTAAATGGAATTCCCTTGTGCATTATTGAATGCAAACGGCCCGATATGAAAGAGCCGCTGAAACAGGCCATTTCACAACATCTCCGAAACCAGCAGGAAGATGGAATCAGAAACCTTTATGTTTACGCCCAGCCAGTTTTAAGTATTGCGACGAATGAGGCAAGCTATGCAACAAACGCTACTCCTGAGAAGTTCTGGGCGCATTGGGAAGAAAAATTTGGGTCAATTGACGATGAAAAGACTTACAAAGACAAATTGGAAGAACTGCGCAATGCACCTCTCAGTAATGAAGAGAAGAACAAACTCTTTGGTGATCGTTTCAAATACATCCGAAACTATTTTGACGCCTTGGAAAAAGAGCGCATACTACCAACTACTCAGGACGAGTACATTTATGGGCTGTGCAGTCCCGAACGTCTCCTGGACTTTTCACACAATTTCATTCTCTTTGACGCCGGAGAGAAGAAGATAGCGCGCTACCACCAATTTTTTGCCATAAAAAAGGCAATGTTGCAAATTAAGAATCTGGAAGGTGGTAAGCGCAAAGGCGGCGTGATATGGCATACTCAAGGCAGTGGAAAATCCCTCACAATGGTAATGCTTGCGCAAGCCATTGCGCTGGACAAAACCATCCTGAATCCAAAGATTATTTTGGTTACGGACCGAACCGACCTCGATTCACAACTCACGGATACATTTCGGAAATCAGGAATGTTCGTTGAAAATGCGACGACGGGCCAACGTCTTGTTGAGTTACTGCAAAGCAAAAGTGATGCTGTGGTCACAACAGTCATCAACAAATTTGAGACGGCCGTTAAGCGCCTGGCAAATCCGCTGGAAAGTCCAAACATTTTCGTGCTGGTAGATGAAGGTCACCGCACCCAGCACGGCACCTTTAACATCGAAATGCAGAAATCACTGCCAAATGCGTGTTTTATTGCATTCACCGGAACTCCTTTGTTCAAGAAAGACAAGAGTACGCTTGTCAAGTTTGGTAAAGTTATCGATGATTATACCGTCGATAAAGCGGTAAAGGACAAGGCCGTTGTTCCGCTTTTGTATGAAGGTCGCCATGCCTTCCAGGAGGTAAATGAAAAATCTCTGGACAATTACTTCAACATGGTTGCGGAGGATTTGACTCCGTATGAAAAAAAAGACCTCAAGAAAAAATTCAGTCGCGCCGACCAATTGAACATTGCCGAACAAAAAATTTACGCAATTTGTTGGGACATTAGTCACCACTTCAGAGATAACTTTCAAGGCAAGACACCTTTTAAAGGCCAATTGGTCTGCCAAACCAAGGAAGCTGTGATCAAATACAAGAATTTTTTGGACGAAATTGGTCTTGTAAGCAGCGAAGTTGTCTTTTCTCCACCCGACGAACGCGAAGGAGAAGACAGTGCCTATGGAGAAACCTCCGATCGTGTGAAATTATTTTGGAAAAAAATGATCAGTGAACACGGAAATCCTAAGCAATATGAAAAGAATATCATCAGCCGTTTCAAAAATCAAACTGATCCTGAAATAATCATCGTCGTTGACAAACTGCTTACCGGCTTTGACGAACCCAAGAACACTGTCCTTTACCTGACGCGCAAATTGCAGGGGCACTCCCTACTGCAGGCCATTGCCCGCGTTAATCGGATTTATGAAGACAAGGATTACGGCTACATTATTGATTACTATGGTGTACTGGGTGCTCTGGATGAAGCTCTGGAGGTTTATTCTTCGTTCGAAGATTTTGACGTCGATGACCTTGCTGGTACGATGATTACCATAACGGAAGAAATAAAAAAACTTCCTCAAAAGCATTCGGAACTTTGGGACATCTTTAAGGCGATAGCCAATAAAAAGGACGCCGAGGCGTACCAGCAATTGCTGCGTGATGAAGCAATCAGGGCAGAATTTTACGACAAACTGGCGGCTTACGCGCGTATTTTAAAATTGGCGCTTTCGTCAATTCAATTTCATAAGGAAACGTTGCCGAAAACGATTGGCCGATACAAGGAAGATCTCGCCTTTTTCATGAATTTGCGCAGCGCTGTTGCGCAACGCTATTCAGACGCAATTGATTTCAAAAAATACGAAGGGCAGATTCAAAAACTGATTGACACGCATGTCCAAACAGATTCGGTGGTTCCAATTACGGAACTGATCAACATCTTCGACAAAGATAAATTTCAACACGAAGTTGAGAAGACGCTCGGCGAAGCAGCAAAAGCGGATAAAATTGCCTCAAGGACATCGAAACATATTTCTGAAAAAATGGATGAAGATCCTGCCTTTTACAAGAAATTCTCGGAACTACTCAAGGATACAATAAAGGCGTACGAAGAACAACGAATTAACGAAACTCAGTACTTGAACAAAGTAAAGGACATTATGGAATCCGTCCTCTCAAGAACAGACTCGGACATTCCGGCCGTTCTTCAAACAAAAGACATTGCCAGGGCGTTTTACGGAATTTCCAGGGAATCTTTAACAGAAAAATTCACGGATGACAAAACGCTGAAGAACATTGCAGCGGACATTGCAATTGCGGCTGACGACATCATTCAGAAACAAATTATCGTCGATTGGCAAACAAAAGTTGATCTCTCAAAAAAGATGATCCACCTCATTGGGGATTACCTGATTGATGAAGTGCGTGACAAATACAATATTCCTATCAGTTTTGAAGAAATAGACAGTATCGCAGAAAAAATAGTGGAAGTTGCTAAAATCAGGTACAAATGATTTTGGAGTCCATTCGATTTGGATCAAAAACGATTGATTTCCAAATAATTTATTCCGAGAGGAAGTCACTTGGCATCACAATTACACCCGATCTTCAAATATTCGTAAAATCCCCAATAAGGGCATCAATCTCAAGGATCAAAGAGAAAGTAAGGAAGAAAGCACCATGGATCATCAAACAGCAAAATTTCTTCCTGTCATTTCATCCTAAAACACCGGCAAGAAAATTCATCAGCGGTGAATCACACCTATATCTGGGCAAACAGTACCGCCTTAGAGTTACGCTGGGCAAACGCGATGAAGTGCAATATAAAGGCCGATTAATTGAAGTGACAACCAAGAAGAAAGCCAAAACGAAGGAGCTGGTGAATGAGTGGTACAAAGCAAGGGCGACAGAACAGTTTACGGAAATCGCTGCACCAATCATTCTACGCTTTAAAAAATACAAGGTGAGCCCCAGAGGGCTTTTCTTAAGGCAGATGCCAACACGATGGGGAAGTTGTACACCAAAAGGAAAAATTATTTTAAACCCAGAGCTGGTTAAAGCCCCGAAGCCCTGTATTGAATACGTAATAGTCCACGAACTTTGTCATTTGGTTCATCATGACCACACCGGAAAATTCTTTGATTTACAAACTAAGATGATGCCCGATTGGCCGAAGTGGAAAAATAAGTTGGAGAGGCTGTTGGCTTAAATTCTGTCGCCAAGAATTTTACCCATCGTCTCCGCCTTTCGCTCCGTTTCTTCCCACTCGGCATTCACATCGGATTGGCGTGTAATACCTCCACCGACATAAATGCAGGCCTTGCCTTCGAACAATTCCATACAGCGCAGGTTTACGAAAAATGTCTTGCGTTTTGATCCCACGAGACCAATAATTCCGGTGTACAGCCGGCGGTTATGACCTTCATTGAATAGAATAAACTTCCGCGACTCCCGAAGCGGAACTCCACAAACAGCCGGAGTCGGATGAATCCTATCGATGATTGTTTTCCAGTCCGCCGACGAAGACATACCGGCAGAGATTTCAGTTTTCAAATGTTTCACCGGTCCGGCGGAAACGGTTTTTTTTTCGGAGGTGACGATCGTATTGCAACCGGCTTCATTCAGGATTTCCTTTATGTAGTCGACAACAAAGTCGTGTTCGGCAAACTCCTTTTCGGTCCAGGTTTCAGTCGATCCTTCGGCCCGGGTACCTGCAACTGCTACAGTCTCCAGATGGTCACCACGAAAATCGGCCAGCAATTCCGGTGTTGCCCCGATCCAGGTTCCGGTTTCGGGAAGATGCAGCAGATAATTAAACGAATGAGAATAGAGCTCATTCAGCTTTTGAAAAAGCCCGACCGGTGAATTGTGGTGGTCGACGACTTTGATTCTCGAGAGCACTGCCTTTTGGATTTTTCCCATTGCCAGTTCGTCCTTCAGCATTTGAAATGTCACCGAATATTTTTCCCTCGAGGTGGAGAGTTGATCAGCCTTGTCCAGAGGAAAAATAAAATCTTCGACTGAACTTTCCGTCAGGTTCTCGATAAAAGATCTTTGACGCGAATCAAAGCCTCCGATTACGATTCCGTCGCTGTTTACATCCGCCAATGTAAGCAACGGTCGATAGGTTCCCGATAACCACTTGACATCTTTCCCATCCGGCAAACGATATGCAAAAAAAGCTTTGATACTTATTCAGAGATTGGCACAATCATCACGGTCAGTCGGCCGGTGCACACGAGTTTATTCTTCTCGTCCGTGATATCCACCTGCCAGACGTGGGATTTTTTTCCGCAGTGTACAATTTTTGCAAGGCCCGTGACCACACCACTTTTCAACCCTCTCAGGTGATTTGCGTTCACCTCAACGCCTACGACATAAAATTTTTCCAGGTCGACAATCAGCGACGAGCCAACAGATCCGAGGCTTTCAATCAGCGTTGCACTGGCCCCGCCGTGAAGCAGACCTACCGGCTGATGGGTTCGATGATCCACAGGCATCGTTCCCTCAATAGAATCTTTTGTCAAGGCAGTGATTTCAATGCCTAACACTTCCAGCATTGTTCCCTTGCTTTTGCCGTTTATTATTGCGAGCGAAACCGACGTGCTTATCATTTTTATTTGGGTGCAATTCTGTACAGGAACACTGCAATGATACTGAAAATAATGTTGGGTAACCAAACTGCAAGTACCGGCGTAAATCCAACGTTCAATGCAGCTACTGTCGTCATTTGCATACAAAAAATATAAAGTACGCAGATGCTGAGTCCGACTGCAATATTCACTCCGAGGCCGCCGCGGCTTCTTTTACTGGCTACTGACAAGCCAATAACGGTCAAAACAAAAATGGCAAAGGGAGCCGCCCAACGTTTGTGTTTCTCCATAATGTAACGTGGCACATTGTCCGATCCGATTTTAGTCTGTTGCTCGATGAATTCGTTCAGTTCCGTATAGTTCATCGCCTCCACTCCTTCGGGCCGGAAAACAATGTCCTTCATTCCAAACGACAACACCGTATCGATTTCCTGGTTAAAGTACATTGTGTCGTGAAAGTCGCCGAATTTCCGAACCTCGTAGACATTGAGGTGCCATTTATTCGACAAACTATCACCTCTGGCGTGTTTTGCCTTGAGCATATAGGAAAGCGAATCGCCATCCCAGCGCTCCAGACGCATTTCTGTTATCTCTCCGGAGCTTGCGTTGAAATGATTAAAGTACAAAATTTCGTTCTGGTTAATCTGCATATGCACGTCCATCCGGTGCAATTTTGCTCTGTAATACGTCTCCTCGAAGGCTATTCTCGTTTTGTTCGATTCCGGCAAGACATAGTTGTACATCACGATGACCACCAACACCAGAATCGCGGATGAAATCAGATACGGTCTGAGCAAACGGTTAAAGCTGACACCAGCACTGAGAATGGGGACAATTTCGGAGTTATTCGCCATTTTGGATGTAAACCAGATAACCGAAATGAAATTGATGAGGTAACTGAATTGAACACCGTAATAAATGAAAAAGTTGGCATAATAGATCCCGATGATTTCGCTCCACGGCGCACCATTGACCAATAATTCGTTGAGCTTTTCGGACAAGTCGAATACGACCGAAATGGACATCAGCAGCATCAGAATGAACACAAAGGTTCCGAGGAATTTTCGAATGATAAACCGGTCTAGTTTCGAGAGGATCACTTCAGATTTTTTGCTTTAGCCTTGGTACCATTTCATTCTTCCACGTACTAAACGTACCCAATTCAATTTGATTGCGCGCTTCCCTGACAAGCCAGCTGTAAAAGGCGAGGTTGTGAATGCTGGCGATCTGCAAAGCAAGCATTTCACCGGCGTGAAACAGATGGCGCACATAGGCCTTTGTGTATTCCTGATCCACCGTCGCCAAACCGTCAGGATCCAATGGAGAAAAATCATATTTCCACCTGGCGTTTTTCAGGTTGATGATGCCGTTGCGGGTGAAGATCATTCCGTGCCGGGCGTTGCGGGTAGGGAGCACACAGTCAAACATATCCACCCCGAGCGCAATGCATTCCAGAATATTGGTCGGCGTGCCGACTCCCATCAGGTATCTGGGCTTTTCTTCAGGCAAAATGCCGCAGACCAGCGCCGTTTTATCATATAATTCCGCCTCAGGCTCGCCGACGGACAAGCCACCAATCGCATTTCCAGGCAGGTCCATTTCAGAACATCGCAAGGCACTTTCACGCCGCAGGTCGTCGTAGACAGACCCCTGTACGATCGAAAACAGCGACTGTTCGAATTCGTACCGCGCGTCGGTCTCTGACATCCTTACCGCACAACGTTTCAGCCATCGATGGGTCATTTCCATTGATTTTTTGGCGTAGTCGTAATCGCAGGGATACGGAGTACATTCGTCAAAAGCCATTATAATATCGGCCCCTATTGAGCGCTGAATGTCGATGGAAACCTCGGGGGTAAAGCTGTGGTAACTTCCGTCAATGTGCGACTGAAACTCAACGCCCTCTTCGCGAATTTTTCGGGTATTCGACAGCGAATATACCTGATATCCACCACTGTCAGTAAGCAGTGGGCGTTTCCAATGGATGAACTGATGCAGACCACCGGCCTTTTCAAGTACATCGGTTCCGGGACGCAAGTACAGATGGTATGTGTTGCCAAGTATGATTTGTGCGTCAACCTCATCACATAGCTCGTGTTGATGCAATGCCTTCACCGAACCGGCCGTGCCAACCGGCATAAAAACCGGCGTTTTGATGTCGCCGTGAGCCGTTCGAATGACACCCGTTCTGGCCTTTGAGACCTTATCGCGGATGCCGGGAGTAAAATCCATCTGTTGAAAAAAATCGGACGGTCAAATATACGGCATATTAAATATGCGGAACTTTATCTCCTTACTGAACTCAATGGAATTTTTTCCGACACTTTCGTATGATTGGATAAGCGCAGTTTTCCTGATCTTTTGTGCAGCCATTCTCGTTCAGGTCTTTTTTTTATTTTGGTTTCAGTTCCGACTGGTCTTCTACAAACCGTCCGAATCGTCAACTACCCTTCCTCCCGTTTCGGTCATTATTTGTTCCCGCAACGAAGAAGAAAATCTGATCAAAAATCTGCCTTCGGTACTCGCTCAGAACTATCCACAATTCGAAGTCATTGTGGTCAACGACCAAAGCGGAGACGGCACCCAGCACGTGATTCGGGAGTTGTCCAAAAAATATTCGAACCTCAAGACCATTGAAATTCCGCGCAACAGACACGCCAAATTTGGCAAGAAAATGCCCCTTACGATTGGAATCAAAGGCGCAAAATACGACCGTGTTGCACTGATCGACGCAGACTGTCACCCTACCTCGAACAAATGGCTGCAGCACCTGATGTCGGGTTATTCACAAGGCAAGGAGATTGTCATCGGCTATTCGCCCTATACCCGCGAGCCTGGTTTTCTGAATCGCTTGATTCGTTTTGACACCGTTTCAATCGGAATCAATTACTTGTCGTTTGCTCTCGGTGGCCGTCCGTATATGGCGGTTGGACGCAATATGAGTTACTCCCGCGATCTGTTCTTCCGGGTAGAAGGATTCAAAAGCCACTACCATATTCAATCGGGCGATGACGATTTGTTCATTCAAGATGCCGCGACGAAGAAAAACGTATCCGTCTGTATCCATCCAGAGAACTTTGTGATGTCCGGTCCAAAAAAAACCTGGTCCGGATGGTTTCAGCAAAAGCGACGACATTACTCGACTTCTTCGGAATACCGACTTATCAACAAGTTCTTTTTAGGAATATTCACGCTTACAATGTTTCTAACCCTTTTTACTTTAGTTATTTTACTCATTGGTTACGAATGGTGGGGATTGGTGTTGGCAATTTTTGGATTGAGAACTGCAATGTACTGGTTGGTGAATGGGATATTGTTCCGACGACTAGATGCCGGTGATCTGGTAAAGTTCTTTCCACTGCTTGAACTACTCCACTTTTGTGTAATGCCCTTTGTTTATTATTCGGTAAAGGGCAACCGGGAAGATAAATGGTAAAAGAAAACGAATCCGCCTCGGGCGACAACCTGTCCGACAAAGGCAAACGAGACCTGATGCTTGTTGGACAAGCGCTGAAAGGCAGTCAGGCTGCTTTTGGAGAACTGATGGAATTGTACCGCGATTCAATCTACTTTATGATGTTGAAAATGGTCAAAACGGACGACGACGCCGAGGACCTTACCATTGAGGCATTCGGAAAAGCGTTTAACCGGCTCAAGCAATATTCACCGTCGTATGCTTTCAGTACCTGGCTTTTTAAAATTGCTTCGAACAATGCCATCGATTACATCCGCAAGAAGAGAGTTCAGGTTACCTCGATGGATACCGGATTAACCAATGACGACGGCGAATCGATGCGCATTGATGTGGAGAGCGACGAAAAAGATCCGGCCGAAGAGGCGATACATACCGAAAAAGTAAAGGTGATGCGGGATGTCGTCAAAAAACTCAAGCCGCGTTATCGGGATTTGATCGAAAAGCGATACTTTTTGGAATTGTCGTATGAGGAGATCGCGGAGGAAATGAATTTACCGCTAGGTACCGTCAAAGCGCAGTTGTTCCGAGCAAGAGCTTTTCTTGCCGAAATGATGACCAACACAAAGGACAAGCTCTGATCCGCAATGGACGGCGCAGAACTAATTTTCAAGTATTTCCCGGAACTCAACGAAATTCAGCGCGACCGCTTCAGGCGTCTCGGCGCGCTCTATGCCGAATGGAACGCGAAACTCAACCTGATCAGCCGCAACGATTTTGTCCATTTTTATGAGCGTCACGTGCTGTACTCCCTTGGCATCGCAAAGGTGATACACTTTGCGAACGGTACAAAATTGATGGATGCCGGTACCGGCGGTGGATTTCCTGGTATTCCGTTGGCTATACTTTTTCCGGATGTCGAATTTTTGCTTGTCGACTCGATAGGCAAAAAGATCAAAGCGGTTGCAGATGTGGCTGAGCAACTCAAACTTCAAAATGTCCGGGTTGAAAACGAACGCTTCGAGAAAATTGAAGAATCCTTCGACTTTGTTGTGAGTCGGGCAACGATGCCTTTGGTCGAAATGGTTCCGACTATTAAAATAAACATACGTAAGGAGAGTCGAAATACGATCGCCAATGGCCTGATTTACCTAAAGGGTGGTGACTTCACGGAAGAACTGAAATCTCTTGGCAGACCGAGTGCAGTGACCCAGCTGAATTCCATTTTCAGCGAGGCATTTTTTGAAACGAAAAGTGTAATTGTACTGGACTTGTCGCACTGAGCGATTGACTTAATTCTTTGCCTCAAACTCTTCTACTTCGATGAGTTTGAAATCGATTGACGGGAATATTGCCCTGAATTCGTCCGCAGTTTCTTTGATGTCCTGATCGTCCTTTTCGTAGTACCAGCGAATGGACAGATTCGTTTCGCCAAGTGATTCAAGCAGACGTTGGATCAAATTGCGCAGCACAACGGCCGAACCTGTATTGAAATATTCAATTCGAAATTCAAGCAGCGTTTTTTTCTTCCCTTCGTTGAGATAACCGTCAAGCGCTTCGTTCAAAGGCCGGTAATATTCAAAGGGATTTTCAGGCAAAGAAATACCCGAAATGGTGATGACACCCTTCTTCAAATCCGCGATAATATATGGAGTCCGTTTAGACCCTTCAATAATCAGAGACATTCACTGAGGCTTTGGTCAAATATAGGATTTATATAACGAGAATCAAAGACCGTGTGAAAATTTGATCGGACGGAGCTCCTTTTTTTCTGTTTATCAGCGATTTGCCCGTAGTTCGGCCTCTTTTTTCTTGAGCGCCTCGCCCTCGAGTAAAACCCCGTCCCAGTACAGTTTGTAGCCCAACTGTTTACCTGCATCGTCGTAGGTGATGAAATATCCGTGTTTGACCCCGGCTTTGAATTGCTCAACACGCCCGGTTTTACCATCCGGCAAATAATGAAAAACCTTGCCCTCACGTTTGCCATTGACATACTTTCCCTCTTCGGAAACCTGCGTA